>JAEEGL014162767.1_pt1 | contig 19547 bp, 18 predicted proteins | sample 9134231 | NCBI WGS metagenome assembly JAEEGL01 (sample SAMN16246548, study PRJNA631951) | gut metagenome | biome: gut microbiome; feature: rumen; material: fiber-attached | host: Bos | place: Iran: Karaj | collected 2018-10 | reverse complement strand
GGGCCCGTCCGCTAAGAAAACCTTTCCGCCGAAGGCGGAACACCCCACAATTCGGCTATGTTTTGCAGTATAATCCCGCCTTATTTGCATTTTGTCGCCAAGAGGCGGGGCGTTAGCACTTGCAAACATAGTAACTCTGATACACCCCTGATACAGTCTACCAGTATAGGCCTTATAGGTAATGGAGTGACATCCTCTAGATTACAAATGGTTTTGACGGTATTCATCATAGCAATCTTTTCATAAAGAGAATCATCTTTGTCATCTGGATGAGGTAATGCAACTACAACCCTGTGGTTTGTCGCATCCTTTTTCTTCAACTGCAACGTCATTACAACAATAACGCAATGAGTATTTTCTACAAGTCCATAATAAACCCCGTCTTTTACTTCTGGCATTAAGTCAATACCACGGCCTATCAAGTAATGACTTCCGAGAATATTCTTATCCCTATTTAGTATTTGCGTTCTTATATTGTCTAAGCTATCTTGGAGTATGTACATATATCCCAATTTTGAAAACGCCAATAAGTAAGCTGATTTTAAGACGGAAATGTTTGAGTATTCATCTATTCGTTTAGTACTCGTTATATCTGATTGCACTTGTAAGTCGCATCCATCCCAATTTGTTTCAAGTTCCTTTGTAAATAGAGGGTAATTTACCCTGTCATTAGCATCAATTGTACATTGCACTTTCGGATGCTCAGAACTCAAATCGAGCCTCATCCGTCCTTTTATCTGAATACCATTTAAAATAAAAGTAGTTTTGAACGATGTGTTTTCTGGATGTCGTAGCAAATGATAAACAAGCAATTCGTTATACAAATAGTTGTCAACACTACCTCCAAGACTATTATTGCAATCTGCACACGTTACCAAAATCGGTTTACCTCCAACTGATACCGGTGGTACATCTTCAAGTGTTATTTTATCGATGTCCTCTATATTTATAATATTCATACATAAAGGGCATATAAACGCATCAAGGATATTAAACGTGATACTATCGGAAGTAACAAAAGGGATTGCATTTGTTTTCTTGCAATACTCTTCTGTTAAACATATTCGCTGTTTAGCACGCTGTTCACTTCTGCTCATTGTATAAACCTTTTGCGCGGAATAATATGGCTCTATTTCTTATTCTTTCTCAAATGCTTTTGATATGCTTCTAATATCGCTGATGACAAATCATCTGCCTCAAAATAGGGCGCATCTATGCCGAATGCCTTACTGAGTGATTCCAGTTCTTCTTCACTGCGGTCGTATAGCCAATTGTTGCGAATCCACAAACCGAGGGTAAAATGATACTCAATAATGTCTTCCGCTTCTGCAATAGCCTTTTTATCTGTCTCACTCAGCATTTCGTCCAACTGAGCAAAACATTCTTTTTGGGATGTTGGTAAATTACTCATTTTCAATTATGTATAAAAAATACCATAAACTATATAAAACTCTCGTTGTTATTAAATTTATCTCCAATAGTACCTATAAAATAAATAAGATTCAAGGTCGCAGACACTGCAATTAGCATTTCTTTCTTCGATGCATTTGTATCATGGGTGAGTTTATTTGCAAGATTGTTCGTAGCTTGTGCATATTCTTTAAGTATTTTATTATGTTTCCCCTGAAGGGAGTATGAAAAATAACTTGACAGCATTTCGACTGCATCTGTTTTGCCAATTTTATCTCCATCTTCTGTTATGTTATTATGTATTTTGGTATCATATACTAATTGTGCAACCTTAATAATCAAATGACGACATGAATTTCCCAGATTCTGAAAATCCATTGTTGATTCAGCATTCATACTATCATTTTCAAGTTCATTTATCGCGTTTTTAATATCTTCCCATTTGTTGATTTCTACAATTACATTTTGGGTTAAAGGAGCATTAGAATCGTATTGTTCTATTTCTGTGATTTTTATAATTCCGATGGGTCGTAATAGAATTCTTAAGCCATTAAGATTTACCCTTACGTTCTCGTGTTCACAATATCTTTTAATTACCAAAGAAATAAACTTATATAATGCACGAGGACTATTATCATTTAGGTCATAGCACATGTATTCTAATAATCTATTCGCTTTATCTTGACTGGAAGCAAACATGTTTCCACCTCTCAAAGCAACTTTAGCCTTATGGATATACCATCTACCATGAAATTCGCTTTCTCTACAATCTTGGTTAAATACATCAGACATTATGAAAGTGTCTGGAACTACTTTCAATAACTCTTCAATAATACCATTTGTTGAATCTATATAATCGCCCATAGTTACTTCATTAGCTCGTTTTTGTCTTTAAAAGAATTCTTTAAACAGATATAAACGTACTGTCTATCTCCTCCATAATCCGTTTTGTCTGCAGGAGCACATAGATAATGCGCTGATAGTGCTTCACATCTTCGAAAGAAAGTGTCATGCCCTTGCGGTCTTTGAGCCACTTCTGGGCGGGCTGATAGCCACCTATGTAGAAATTCCAAGCAGACTCAGGTACGCCTTCAAAGTATTGCTCGCTATTGATATAGACACGATTCTGCTCCCTGCGATAGCAATCTATTTGCATGGTGCCACCAACGGGGAACGATACGTCTTTAGAATGAGGCAAATCTTCCATAAGGTGCAAATGCCGTAGTTCCTCGCCCTTTTCCACTAAGTCGCGGAATTTCTCCCAGTCTGTCGGATAAGGTATGCGTGGGAAGTCAATCTTCAGGAATTCTTTGTAACGCTCGCGATACGATGGACTGTGTAGCACGGCATAGATATAATCGAAAAGGTCTTGGGGATATAGAACTCCATTATATTCTGACGTTGGGTCTATCAGCATATTGTCATCATAGCAAGGGAGATAGTTCAACCCTTTGGCAATACTATCATATAAATCTTTGTTGAAGTTGACAATGCGTTCCTCCTCACCCATGTTTTCTTTATATGCATAAAGAGGGAATACATTCGTATTATCTTTAGACGATAATAACGTCTTATCCGTAACTCCAGAAGTCACGAACACCTTAAACAATCCATCTACGGAACTGTTTATTTTAATGAGACAAAGTGCAGTATTATCTTTTTGCATATTTCTCATAATTGTCTCTCGTGGTCTTACAACTTTACTTGTATCATAGTCAAGCCACATGTTGTCAAAGGGTCTGTAGAAGTATTCCGTATTTGTATCTGTATTGAACTCTGAAAATGAAACAAGTTCTTTGTCATGTCCTGTTGTTACTCCCATACTGTTTTGAACAAACAAATCGCTTACCATAAACCCTCTGTCGTATTCGTTTTGAAGTCCAAAGTCCTTAGGCACAAAGAAATACATAGGAGGTTGTGGGGTTATCTCTTTATATCCAACGCTTTCAATTGTAGCTTCGTCAAGAAAATCATACTTGTTCTTCCGTAAACCATACAAATCCTTATGATACACCTTTCCAAGTTCATCTTTGGCTTTCTTACCCGTCTTAACAAAAAGGTTAATGCTCACCCCCTGCATGATATCAAACACATTCTCGTCTTTGCTGCCGTCAGGACAAGTTTCCTTCTTCTTGCTGTTGCCGTGAAGGTCGATGGTGTATATCTTGTCGAAAGTTTTCAGCAGATTCCAGCGCATACCTCTAAACGTAGGATTGTCGAGATAACCATGAGGATTGATAAAGCCAATGATGCCTTCACCATTTTTCTCTATATAGTCTTGGGCTATACGTATGAACTTAACATAGTCATCATTCAGCCATTTGGGGTTACGCTCGTTCAGTTGAGACTTTCCCCCAGGCTCTTTCTTGTAACTCTCCATCAATGACATGACCCATTTCCCCTTATTTTGGCTTTCGCCACTATATGGTGGATTACCAATCATCACCATTACAGGATAATCACGTTTGATGACATTAGCCTCGGTTGCTTCACGGCTGAGCCATTGGGCAAAGAGGGTACGAGGCTCATTATTACTTTCTTCGAGAGAATTTGTTAGATAGACATGTAGGCGCTTGTCCGTATTGTGCTGATAGCCAGTTTCGGCAAGAAGCATATCGAGTTTAATATGAGCCACCGCATACGAGGCCATCAATATCTCGAATCCGTTTAGACGTGGCAAAAGGTGCTGCTCCACATACTGTTGCCAGATGCCTTGATTATCACGATAACGGTCATAGATTTGGTTCACTACTTCTGCAAGGAAAGTACCTGTACCAGTGGCAGGGTCGAGTATCTGAACACGGTGGAACTTGCGTTTCTCATGCTTCATGCCGTCAGAGGTACGCTTGTCACGACTCTGCTCCACAGCAACTTCACGTTCTATCATTGAGTAGTCTGCCAATCCTTCAGGCAAGCCAAAATCCTTTTGAAGAATTTCATCCACAGCCCTGACGATAAAGCCAACGACTGGCTGAGGCGTGTACCAGACACCCTTTGATTTGCGAAGTTTTGGATTATATTCAGACAGGAAGTCCTCGTAGAAATGAATCATTGGGTCATGGTGTAGCTTGTCACGGCTGTAACTCGCCATAATCTTCTGCAAGTCAGTAGCCTGGAATACTGTCACTAAATCATCTACTACCCAAGCAATACGCTCGTCAAGGTCGTTGCCTGCCAAATTGTTGAATATCTGGCGCAGGAATGGATTGGTCTTTGGAATCAAACGTGCAGCCTCTTCACGGCTAAAGTTCTCAGGGGTATCATCGTGCAGACGAGCCGCAAACATACCGTAGGCAATCGTCTGAGCATAGATATCTGCAAAGTCCGTTGGCTTAAGTTCTTGAATCAGTACATCCTTGAACGCCTGATATTGTCCTCGAAGGTTGTCATTAGCATAGCTATCCGTATCGTCATTCATGGCTCGCTCAATGATATTTGCCAGCAATCGAGCCTTTCCTGCCATCAATTTTGCCAGACGTGAGGCTGACGTGACGCGCTGGATAGCAGACGAGCCCAAATGCTGAATCATGGAGAGAAATTTGTCCTCGGCTTCTGCAATGCCAACAATCTTGTCACCTTTGACCTCTGCAATCCTCACACTATCCAAAAACTCCCCCTGCTCATACAGGTGAAAGTCCAAATAGTCTGTGAAGATGATATAGTCGAATGCTTGCTTATAGCGGTCGAATTGCTCCTTGTGGGCATTCTTGTTACGTCCGTCCAAGTCGTTGTCGTTCACATCTTTTGCCTCCACAAAAAACACTGGCAGATGGTCTTTCTCCCGCTGAATAATATAGTCAGGTGCACCACACTCAAAATGGGCAGGTTCATTCGTTACAACCATCTTCGGCAACAGACTCTGCAACAAGTCTTTAAGAGCAGGTCGGTAAGAATGTTCGCGAGCAAGCCCTGTCTTGTACTGCTTGTTCAGTTCGTCAATATATAGTTTCAGGCTATCTGTCTTCATATTGTTCTGATTTGAGTGTGGTAATAATCTATAATGCGTTGAAATATGCTTTTACTTTCTGTGCCATCAACTTTCGTCTGGCCTCCAGAAATGAATGATAGTCAGCAACGTCCATGTTGATAATCTCACGAGGTATGCAGTTCTCGTCAAGATTGTCATACAGTTCGTCCATCGACCTCATCGTGGTATAGGCAGAATCTTTGCCTGCTTCAATGGCAGTAACGACTTCTCCGAGATACACTTTAGGTGCTTTCTTGCCTACTGCAACATTTACGGGCTTACTGAGATAGGTGTAGTTGGCTACCTGATTGTATTCCATCGTTGAGTTCATCTGATTATCCTTCAGGTATTGACGTGGAAATATATGATGGATGTCGGCAGAACTTAACAGGTCACGTACCTTTGACCCTGTACTGAGGAAAGACGCATCAACACTCTTACATTGTGCAGCCAGATAAACATTGAAAGCGGGCGAATTGCTGGCTGTAGTTTCTAATCTCTGTACGTATGTAACATTCCAAAACGTATCAGAGAGGTTGGCCATTACCTCGTTGTAGAATACAAGGAACCCCTTTTCACGAATAGAACGCAAGTCCGACTCCATTGCAGTCTCCGGACTTGAAGCGTACCTTCCGGTCAGTACAGACATCACATACCATTTTTGTACATAGTGAGCCACTTTCAACTTGTCGATGCTTGCGTCTTTACGAAGCCTCAAGAAAAGCATATAGGCAAAGTCGAGTGCCATACGCCCCTTTACTAATCGACTACTAATGAAGCCTGCCCCTTTTAAACATTCTACAAACTGCTCATACAAATATTTATTGAACACATCCTTCACACCTTCTATCAGGTTAGCAAACGTCTCTTCCATGATTGCTTTTTCATAGGTTCTGCTCTCAAAGTTTCTACCATGAAGCAAGTCGGTAAGATTCGCCATCTTGCCACGATAGTATTTTGAAGTGAACGCTATGCGCAGTACGTCATCGAATGTCTGTGCAAAGAGTTTGGTGTCAGCATCTGCCAGCCATTTAATCATGGGATAATACTCTGATGCCACAAACTCTGTGTCCTTATCTATTAGGCTGATGAAATTATGATTGATGTAAAGATGGCAGAAATAGTCAATTGCCTTTCTGAGCATGTTGCCTCCAAACTCATCATCGGCAGCGATTGTTGACATCACGAAGTCTGCTTGTGTCAAAGATGCTCCTTTACTGTTGATACGGATAAAAATTTCCGTTACCTTATCAATAGTTAGTTCTTTATTCAGATTGATAACTCCTATAGGAGCATTTTTGATGTCTCGTACTCGTTCCAGGAGGGCATTCAATTTCTTTGGTTCCATATCTGGGTTCTCCTGGCAGAATTTAGGAATGAAATCGAAGGCGTTGTATTCGTTTGAGAATAGATAGGCTATATCCTTTATCCATTTTTTATCCTTCAGAATGGCGGCACTTTGAACCTCAAAACAGGGTTCACCAATAGCCGCTGCATATGGATTAAAAGATATACACCTTACTTTCTCTTTGAAATTTTTGTCAATAACAGGCAAGCCTACGATGGATGTCATTAAAGCTGTGATGCGCTGTTGACCGTCAATCATGATTTTCTTGCCGATAGTCTTTTCCCCATTCTTATCGACTGTATCTGGATTTTGCCAGATAATTAGATAACCGATAGGATAGCCATTATAAAGTGAATCTATCAAGTCGCGTATTTGGTCACCTTTCCATACAAAAGGACGCTGTATCTCAGGAATAGAAATCTCCTTATTCTTTATGAATCCAAGAACATTGTCGATAGTTAGGTTGTTTACTGAATATTGTGGCATATAATGAGAATTATTGATTGTTACATATAAACTTCTGGTTGTGGATAGTCAAGAGGAATGTATTGCCATTTGAAAGGTAAATCCATTGCATCCATTTCCTCAGCATGTTTATCCATTAGTCCGTTATCTATGCTATAAAGATAGATGTTCTTCAGATAATGGATAAGGATATTAAGCGGTGGCCATTCTTTTCGAATCTCAGCATACCACTCAAACAAGTCCATGTTTCCTTTTGATGAGTTGCATGTTTTGCACACCATGATGATATTATCCATATCGTTGGCCCCACCTTTGCTTCTTGGGAAAACGTGGTCTTTTGTCAGTTTCGATGGATCCATCTCCTTGCCACAATACCAGCAGTAGTTGTTCTCCTTAATCTTCGCTACGTTGAACTCAAGTAAATCGTGAATGTTCCACCGCCCTTCTTTATAAGCCTTGAAAGCTTTGGCACGTATCATGTAGCAAGATTTGTCGTATTTCGCTTTGCCCATGTTAAGCGCTGCACAAAGCATCTGCAAATTGGCATAAGACCAAAACAAGTATTCGCCAAAGTTTGCAAACTTCGGATACCGTTTATCGTTCTCTTTATTGATGTTCTGATCTGTCGTCATTATCACGAATATCTCTAATTCTTATAGATAGTAATATCTGCTGAAATCATTTGAGTGGCAACCTATTTTGATTCCTGTGATAGAAGGTACTGTTTATACTCTCTGACGAGCAATTCTTTGATGTCCACCTCAAGTAAATCTGCAATCCTAAGTAGGCAGGCCACATCGGGCTGGGAGGTGTTGGTACACCACTTGCTTACTGTTGACGGATTAACCCCAAGTTGCTCTGAAAGCCACTTGCTGGTACGTTGCTTCTCAAAGAGGACCATCTTTATTCTGTTTACCAGTTCCATATTTATAGCAGTTTTGTGCTACAAAGATAGTGATTTCATTTCACGCTATGCCATAGTAACCCTTTAATTTGCCTTATATTTATGTTTTTTACGAATTTAACGGAATAGTCATTTGGTTTTGTAAGGCTTCCTATTCGGCTTCTATCTTATGTTGTCTCAGTAAAGTTATGCAGATATTCCAAGTTTTGCGAAGTAAAGGGCAACTTCTTCTCTATCATAACTAACCACATTCGAATTAAGGAATTGCAATACACCTTCTTTTGTGTAGTAAGCTTTCTTGTGCATCATCTTATATGGCAAGATTCCCAGACTCCGATACCGTTGGAGGGAGCGAACAGAGACATGAAGCAACTGTGACAAAATCAATTCCCTGGCTTTTGTGAGCCACTACGCCAAGCAACATCAGCAAAGGGTAGTGGTCAATGCCAGTATGGGCATCAACAACGGGTCGCACAATGGCAATGGCGTGATAACGGAAGCGTTTGAGGCATTATGCCAACAGGGCATCCCGGTCGTTTTGTCGGTTGGCAATGAGGGCGACACCCGTACCACCCTGCACAAGACTTTCGAGAGCGATGACGATGTGTTGCGGGGTATGATAGGCTCCAGTTTTTCATTATTGGAAGGTTACACCTTCGCCGATGTGCCGCTCACCATGCAATTGTCGCTCGTCCGTCAGGATATGGATTACTACCTTGATGGCAGCGAGGGTGGATTCACAACGCTATGGCAGTCGCCGGTGCTTGATGCCGACTCAGGCTCTCTGCTTTATGTGAGCAGCGATGACGATGAGACACTCGCTGAATGGTTTAAAGGAGAGATGAACATCGGTGTGCAGAAAGGAAAAGAGGGCACCAGCCAGGCATGTTATTACCAAGGTACATTCATCAATTTCGATTGCCGTTTTGAACTGTCTATACGTAGTTGTCAAGGCACAGAGCTTTACCTCTTTGGGGGAAACTTGGATTCGATGGAAAGGGAGGGCTATTCGAACAGCGAGATATTCATGACGATGAGCGACTGGGCCACAGCGCCCGATGTCATCAGCGTGGGGGCTTATAGCGCCAATGGCATCAAAAGGAATTTACGTGACGAGCCCAATACCGATGACAAGAATAAGGTGGGCGACATTGCCGATTTCAGCAGCTACGGGACAGGCCTCAACGGTGTGCAATGCCCTACGCTGAGTGCGCCCGGTGTCAATGTCGTATCGGCTGTCAGCCATTATTATGTGGAGTTGGAGAACCAGATGGCCGATGACGACGATGACGATGACCTCGATGATGTCGACCTTGACAGTGACAACCCCAATGGTCATGACCTTGGCAGAGGTTTCGACGGCCTCTATGATGATGAACCCGATGATGAGTCCCCCGAAGATGACGACTCCGACCATTTAGGCCCTCCCCGTGAAGAGATGATGTGGAACGGATATCATTACACCAGCGTAGAAGGAACCTCACAGGCCGCACCTGCTGTAGCAGGCACCATCGCGTTGTGGCTCGAGGCAGACCCCACGCTCACCGTGTCGGAAATCAAGGACATCCTCTCCCGGTCGTGCCGCACTGACGAGTTCACCCTGGCTTCGCCCGACAAGTTCGGTTATGGAAAAGTGGATGCCAAGCGAGGTCTGGAGCTGGTGCTTGAACGTTTGTCGACGGGTATCTCACAAATACCAGATGCTGCCGATGCTGTCCGCCACAGCATTTTCATGATGGATGGAAGGCGCGTCATTGGCACTCCTACCCGCGGCCTGTATGTCGTAGATGGCAAAAAGGTTGTCGTCAAATAGCTTTTTATATTATTCGGAGCCATCTCCCATTTAGTTGTTTGGTTTTATCTGTTCAAGAAATGAAGTCGGTATAGTTTCTCCTCCCACTCACGAAAGACCTCTCCTCCACGCATCTGATACTTGCCGGGGAAGGGTGCTTTCGCCCTCCGTTTCCAGACCGGCAGTGTATTCATCATACTCACCATCGCAGAACCAGGAGACGAGGGATACGAAGGTGTCATAATCCTCATTGATCAACTGCAACGCTTGTGGATTCTTGGTGATATAGATGTTATCTGTCAACAATTTCTTGCCCACCCTTCTGGCGAGAGGCATCATACGACCAAATTCCTCTTGTATGACGTTTTTGACTCTAAATACATCATAGGGGCTCTTGCCTGCCATTTTGACGTTCTTTCTGGCATTCCATGTATAGAAATGGTATATACCCTTTCTCCATTCGTAATTTAGCCACAGGTTTTTCTCTCCGCCACTTTTCCAAACGGCGAAAATGAACCATTTGTCAGGAAATTCTCCGTCATAAGGATGTCTTACTGATGAGTATCCATTCTCTATCAGTTCCTTGGTGATTTTGGTCATTTCTCTATCCATATCGATGTCGTTTTTATATCAGTCCTGTTTTTGGTTTACACGTTTGATTACCCTGCATGGATTGCCTACGGCCACGCAGTCGGAAGGGATGTCGCGGACAACCACCGAGCCAGCCCCTATGACGGTTCTGTCGCCGATAGTCACGCCAGGGCAGATGGTCACATCGCCGCCTATCCAACATCGTTCCCCGATTCTCACCGGCCGGCACATCTCCCATTCGTCGCGTTCATCGGCATTCAGCGGGTGTTCCGCCGTATAGATATGCACGCCTGGGGCAATCAGCGTCTTCCGTCCGATGTGGACACCACCTCCGTCGAGGATGATACACCCGAAGTTGATGAACACCCCTTCGCCAGCGAATATCAGGTTGCCGTAGTCGCAGTGGAAGGGCGGTTCCACGAACACGTCGGGTGCAGAATTGGGAAGCAACTCACGGGTGATATCCGCCATAGAGGGTTCGTGGTATTCGGTAATGTTGAGTCTCCTGAGCAGTTTTTTCACTTCTCCCCGCCACGCCCGCATCTCCGGTGTATGGGCATCGTATGGCTCCCCGTTTTGCATCCGTCTCAGTTCATCTTGAAGTGACGGACTCTTTTCCAATTCTTCTCGTGTCATATTGTTTTTCTTGTTAAAGTTTATACAGAAAATGTTTTGGTTTCTCACTCCGCATCTTTTTCGGAAACTGGGTAGGGTGGCCATTCGATGTAGAGTTGTATCGGTCCTCGGCGAACCTCATCTTCAACGGGATTTGTCACCGTGATTCCCAACAGGCGAACAGGTCTTTGTTGGAAGTCCACATCATCTAGCAGTTGTCTAACCAGGGACATTATTCTCTCCTTGTGTTCAATTACACCGTTTTCCGAAAAGCTGTGTGTGGTCTGCTTGAAATCGTTAAACTTTACCTTTAAGACCAGAGTACGCCCCTTGAAGTTGTTGCGTGTCAAGCGTGTTTCCAGTTCATCGGCAAGAGTATCAAGTTCTGCCAACATATCCTCCTTTTTTGTAAGGTCATTGATGTATGTCCTTTCACATCCCACGGACTTTCTCACCCATTCAGTTATCACCGGACGTTCATCTATGCCCCTGGCGAAGTCATATAACACCTTTCCCATTTTTCCAAACTGGGTCGTGAGTTGTTGGATAGTAAGTGCACGCAGTTGCTTGCCAGTAAACACGCCCATATTGTGCAGGTGCTGTGCAGTCTTCTCGCCAACGCCCCAAAACTGTTCCACCTTCAGGTTGTCGATGAATTCAAGTGCCCGTTCAGGATGGACGGTGCAAAGTCCATCAGGCTTACGGAAGTCGCTGGCCACTTTTGCCAGGAACTTGCAGTAACTCACTCCCGCAGATGCGGTAAGACCTGTTTTTTGTTTGACCTTCTGTTTGATTTCACGGGCGATGTCCACCGCCATGTCTATCCCGCATTTATTTTCCGTAACGTCAAGGTATGCTTCGTCAAGGCTCAGCGGTTCAATGATGTCGGTATATTCGTGAAAGATTTCGTGCACCTGTCGGGACACCTCCTTGTAGCGGTTGAAATGAGGTTCGACAACCACCAGTTTCGGACATAGTCGATGAGCCATGGCTATAGAAAGTGCAGAATGTATGCCATACTTTCGTGCCTCATAGTTGGCAGTAGATACAACACCCCTTGGCCCGTCGTGGCCCACTACGACAGGCTTCCCTTTTAGTGAAGGATCGTCAAGTTCCTCTACAGAGACAAAAAAGGCATCCATATCGACATGGATGATTTTCCGTTGCTTCATTGGTAGCATGTTTCAAATGAAACGGACTAGGGGATGAGGGCAGAAATCTCAAGCCCCATTTACTCTCGGAATATCGTCCTATTGGTTTGTATGACGTATTAGAGAGAACTATTTGAGGCTGTAAAGATACACATTGTTTTTAAAATTCTAATGCAAAGATAAGGTAAAGTATTGAAACAGATAGGTTTTATATAGGTATATTAGTATAACCATAGAGCAAATTCTCCTTGCTTATGCTCGTTATAAAGGAACATTCTGGAAAAGCCATTTTGGCATTTGAAAATAATGGCGTAAATTTGCAGAACAAAATTATATAAAAGTATAATAAGAAAATGACAAGAAAAATAAGGTTCATTACATTATTGGTGGGGCTGTTGGCATCAGCGTCAATTACGTTTGCACAATCTCGGTTGCACGACCTCGACATCCAAGTAGTATTGGACAAGAACGGGGATGCCCGTATCACAGAGACTCGTCAGATGACCATAGACAGCGAAGGAACGGAGTGCTATATCGGACTGGGTGACATGCGTCCAAGCACAGTCAAAGAACTAACCGTCAGTGATGAGACCAAAAAACAATACGAAAATGTCGGAAAATGGAATAAGGACCTTAGCAGGTCGGAGAAAGAAGGCCGTTGCGGTATTGTGGAAACGGGCAACGGCTACGAACTATGCTGGGGTATTGGCGAGAGCGGACAACGCACTTACATCACGAGTTACACCATAACAGGGCTGGTGCGCGGATACCCCGATGCTGACGCCCTCCGCCATGTATTTCTCGATGAAAGCGTAAAGCCCAAACCAGAACGGGCGAAAGTGACCATCATGGCATCAGACACCATGTTGGTGTTCACTCCTGAGGCTTGTGGCATTTGGGGATTCCGCTTCAATGGCGACATGCAGTTTGAGAACGGCACGATGACTGCAAAGACCATTGAGCCGATGAACGCAGAGGCAGCCATTTACATCATGGCAAAATTTCCCAAGGGGATGTTGGAGCCTGCCATACAAATTTCCGATGACACTTTTGAACACAAAAAGCAACTTGCCTTTGAAGGTAGTGATTACGGCGATGCTATCAAAGAAGAAACGAGGGGATTCGTCTATTATTTGGTATTCATCCTTAAGTTGTTGGGCATTTTAGCCGGTTTGGGCGGTTTGGCTTTCCTATGTGCTAAACTGCTGTCATGGCTGAAGCGAAAGAAACATGAGAAGTGGACCAACACCGTCGATTATTTCAGGTCTGTTCCGCTGGAAGGCAACCTGCAGCAGGCCAACGACATGTTGAATGCCTTTGATTATGGCAGAGATGCGGATTACACGCGACTCATATCCGCCACTGTATTGCAACTTATAAACGAAGGGGCTTTCTGTGTCAAGTCCGTGACAACAGGTAGTGGTGAGTTGGAGAAACGATTTGAGGTAAAGGAGGAGTTGCCGCTGGAGAAAGACTTGTCACCTCTGGCATATAAAATGCACGAGATTTTCAAGAAGGCTTCTGGTGAAGACCATGTGCTCGATCCTAAAGAGTTGGAGACATTTATGAAAGATAACGCCAACAGAAAACTTGTACGGACGTTTGTGAATTTGCTATGCACCAAACGTGACAGAGGTTATTACAAAGACCATAAGGAAGAGATGTGCGAGGTGTATGGATTCAGAAGATTTCTCGACGACTTTTCACTGGTTAACGAACGCAACCTGACGGAAACCAAACTCTGGCGTGATTATATGGTGTGGGCCACACTCTTTGGCAATGCAGAGCAAGTGAAGAAAGATATGCAAGCCATCAACCCTGAATTCTTTAAAATGGACCAGACTGCCCGTCAACTGTTGGATAGCGCAGTACTTCCCGCTGTGTATGCTTCAGTCTGTCAGAGCACAGAAAAAATGCTCGACGAAATTGACGAGAACCGTCGCAAGTCCAACAGGTCCTCGAAAAAACGGAATAGTTCATCTTCACGTTCATCTGGAGAAGGCGGACGCTCCTCATGGGGTGGCGGAGGAGGCGGCTTCTCTGGAGGTGGCGGCGGCGGAGGCATCCGTTAGCAGAATATACAACTCCTATCTTGTATAAATACTGAAGGGTTGGAAATAGATACAACCCATTGGAGAAAAAGAGGAAACTATAGAAAGAAGAAAGGTCTGTCATCGGAATCCGATGGCAGACCTTTTGTTGTTGCTCCTTCCTATCATTTCAGCCTTGCAGTACCCCTCGATATCCTCCAGCGATGCCTGCTTTCCCGACAAGATGAAGTCGATGGCACGCTGGCGTGCGATGTTCTCTATCTGTCCGCCAGAGAAGTTGTAATTCACAGCCAGCCGATGTGCCTCCTCGTCGGTGAGGCCCTGCAGCATGCTGCTCCACAACTGCTGCTTCACCGGCACTTCTGGTATACGGAACTCCACCTTGAATAGGAACCTCCGCTCGAAGGCTTTGTCGAGGTTGGAGGTCAAGTTCGTCGTTGCGATGAGTATGCCTTCCAAGTTCTCCATTTCCTGAAGGATGATGTTCTGCATGGCGTTGTCCATTTTGTCTACCGACTTCTCCACATTCTCCGTGCGCTTGTTGAAAATGGCGTCAGCCTCGTTGAAGAAGAGGATGGGCATTACCTCGCAGCACTTGCATACCCTGCGGTAGGAATCGAACACTGCCTTGATGTTCTTCTCGGTCTCCCCCACATACTTGTCGCGCATGTTGGCGATGTCCACCTGCAATATGTCGCGTCCGGTGCGACGTGCTATCTGCAGCACCGTCTCCGTCTTGCCCGTGCCAGGAGCGCCGTAGAAGAGGCATGCAAAACCCTTGCGCATCCCTTGGTCTGTCAACCGCTGCTGTACGACAAGAAGGTTCTCCTGGCTCAGCAAGTTGGCCAGACGCTCTATCTGCTGCTGTTCTGTCGTGTTGTAGAACATGGCCTTCTCCTTGATGTTCGTGTGGGGTATCACTCCCTGGGCATGCGGGTTTATTTCCAAGCCCTTATTTCCCTGTGGCTCAAATCCCTCGAGCAAATCCTTGCATTTGCCAGTGAGAACAAAACGACTTGTTATGGCCATGCCATCCACACAGGCATGCTCTATCAAGCCATCTTCGAACAATCTGTGCGTACCCTGGCATAATGTGTACTTCATGTTGTCGAAATAGTCGTTGTCAGGGAAAGCCAGGTTCAATTCGTCAAGGTTGAGACCTTCGTCCTCCGTACCTCCCCATTCGGCATAGTCGCAGACAACCATCATGAAGCACAACATGTCATGCAAGTTATCTTGGTATTTGAGAGCCTCTCTGCATAACGGCAAATGGTTGTTGGCCTCGCACATCATCAGTATCCAGTCCTCGTCGTCAGACAGGCTTGTATCCATGTTTCTGACATTGGTTTTGACGTATTTCATCACCTTGCCGACAAAGACACCGAGTTCCAAGCCGTCGATTTTCTCCGGCACGAATGGTTTGTTTTCCCGCAACGCACTTGCCACTCCAGGAGCCACGCAGAAGCCCTGATAACAGTTGCTGTATTCACGCACATTCCTATGTATAAGCCAACGTCTCTTCAACAAGTCGTCGATGTCGTCGGAATACTTCATGATGGACAGACGGCTGCACCTTACGCATTTGGCAATACCTTTCCATGTCATAGGCTCTTCATTCTCCAGAAGTATCGCCAATATGGCTACCTGAATTCCTGTCATGTCAAGTTCGTTCTTCAGATAATCGATGGGATTTTTGGCTTTCTCCCAGAAATTATTAGAGAGGCGTTCCTCAAGTACCACACTCAGCACCCGGTCAAGGGCTGAGATAAGGGTCCATGATTCGGGTTCTTCGTACTCGTTGTCATAATCGGGTGTGATGTAATCAAAATCTTCGTCAAACATGCTTTCTCCTTTTATGTTGTAAATGTTAATAGTATTTGTATAAAGATCCAGAGGGTCTTTCCGCGATATGCCGAAAGACAGGGTTCGTATTCTACAGCAGTTCATGGCTATCTCAGGGTGTATCAGTAAGTCAAAGAGCGCTTTGGCATTCCCGGAAATGGGAGCGTGTCTGAAAGACTGATGCAAAGGTATGTCAAATCATTGAAATGGTCAGACTAAATATAGGTATAATAACCTTTGGGAGAGAAAATACTATTGTGGGTGCGGACTGAAGGTTGTGATTGTTGAGCCATTCATCACAAAATCGAACATATTATCCCAGATATCAACAGGATTCAACAATATGTCGTATCTTTGCATTATCATTGCATACCTATAAAAGAATAAAGAGCCTTATGAAACATGAGATTATCACATTGGAAAATGTGCAGGTCATCGGCATGGCCAGGGAAATCGCTTTCTGCAAGGGACACGAAGACTGTCCGAAATTCTGGGGTGAGTATGTGGAAAGAATCATCAAACCCGTCGTATTGGAGAAGAAGACTCCAGATGCCTTCCAGCAGGCGGCATTGGAAAACGGAGTCGGTGAATACGGACTCTGTACCTGCAATATTCCCGAACACAACTGCGCTACATGCGCTGAGGTGAATTTCGGCACTTGCAGCAGCAAAACTTTCACTTACGTGATTGGCGGCATTTACAAGGGTGGACATGTGCCCAAGGGCATGAGACTCTTCCCCATACATAGCGGCAAATGGCTGAAAGTGCATTTTGAGGGCGGCATGAAGGCGTTTCAGCAGCAACACGTGATGTTTTTCAAGGAATGGCTGCCCCAGCATCCTGAGTTCAGATGCATGAACAATGCATCGATGATGGAGTGGTATAAGGGCACCGACATCCAGTCGCCCGATTACGAGTGCGGCGTCATGTTGCCATTGGAGGAAGGGATATGGCAATAACAAGTGAGAGACTTCGACAGACGTTCAGCGAGGGCGGTGCCCAGGAGATTTACCGAGATATTAAGTCGGAGGGAAATTTCCTTGACTTCACCAGACAATACGTCTTCGAGGGCGATTGCATGGTGGCGAGGAGTGCTCTTTGGGGACTGACAAAGGCCAATGTCGAAGAACTGTCTGAGTTGCAGGTGATACTCAACGACCTGATAGATTTGGCCATGCGGACAGAGAATTCTTCGGTAAGGCGTCTGACTCTGAATATCATCGAGCGTTTGAAGATGGACGAGGAAGACTTGCGGACTGACTTCCTTGACTTCTGTCTTGAGCACATGATCAGCGTCAAGGAGTATCCTGGCATCCAGGCTGTTTGCATGAAACTCGCTTACCGCATGTGTGCTTTTTACCCTGAACTTATGGGAGAGTTGAAACGCACCATCGAAGGGATGGACATGTCATTTTACACCCCGGCAGTGAAAGGTCTCAGAAACAAGTTTCTCATGGGCAAGCCAATAGACAAATGGATGAAAAAGAAAAAGGAATAATGTAATATGAACTGGATGATTATCATTTGTGAGACTGTCATCATGACCATAGCGTTCACGGCGATGGTCCTGATTCCGCTGGTGAAAAATCCCGTGTGGTGGATTCATGACTACCCGAAGGACATCCAGGAGGAGTATTTCAAGACACACGAGCGGGTGCCCTCGGAATTCTTCTCGAAGAGCGTACTGCTAAAGAAAGGCTGCGCACTGCTCGTAGCCCTTGTGCTGATGCTTGTCTTGATGAAACTGGCAGGAGCCTACGGATTCTGGTCGGCACTTGCGTTGAGTTACGGTATCTGGCTATTCATCGACTGGTACGACTGCTTCTTCCTTGACTGGGTGCTGTTCGCTAATATGAAAGCCGTACGGCTGCCTGGAACGGAGCACATGGACAAGGCTTACCACCAGAAACGGTATCATTTCGTGCAATCCCTTTGGGGCATGCTCATCGGTCTCATCCCCTGTCTCATCGGAGCGGGAATCTATGCATGTATCGTATAGACAGTTAACAGTTCAGGAGAGTAGACTCATGGATAACCTTATTTGGAATAAACTTTGATTGGTTGTAGTACATCTGAACAGAAATCCTTATTTCATTTGATTCAACTATCGAGAGTTGAAACCACATGTCGTAGAACGAAGCGAAACTTCCTTCATCTCTCCCAAAAAGTGGTTTAATCAAATAATAATTGAAAAACAGAGATAAGTGTTTACTTTTTTATTATTATTGTAAATATAGATAGAATCTTAATACATAAAAGATGATTAGTGGCATGAAATGATTAGCCAAATTATAAATATCCAACAATTAACCCCAAAAACATCAATCAATGTCAACAAGAAAAAAAATAGTGGTCCTCTCAGGTGCAGGAATCAGCAAAGAGAGTGGAATTCCTACTTTCCGCGACACTAACGGCATGTGGATGAAGTATGACGCACAAAAACTGGCGAGTGTGGAAGGCTTCGAGGAAGACCCACAGGCCGTGCTCGACTTCTACAACGCCCGAAGGAAGAATCTCTTGGAAGTACAGCCCAACCATGCCCACAAGATGCTGGCAGAATTGGAGAAGCAGCACGACGTGACCATCATCACGCAAAATGTGGACGACCTGCATGAGAGGGCAGGCAGTAGCCGTGTCATCCATCTGCATGGCGAACTGACCAAAGTCACATCTTCTCTTGACAGGCTCAATCCCGAAAACATCAAGGAATATCCGCTCGATATGCCCATAAGAATGGGCGACAAGGCCGCCGACGGTTCACAGCTGCGTCCATATATCGTCTGGTTTGGTGAATCTCTTGGTCCTGAAATCGAACAGGCTGTCATCTTGATTGAGAATGCCGACATCTTTGTGGTCATCGGCACATCATTGGTGGTCTACCCTGCTGCCATATTGGTGAACTTTGCCCAACACGAGGCACCGAAATTCCTCATCGATCCAGGAGACATGCAAGGCAGGCTGCCCGAAGACTTCCATCACATACAGAAGACAGCAGTGGAAGGCGTCGACATCCTGATGGAGGAAATCGGCAAATTGCAGTAATAATTTGCGCTGCACTCTCTTATTTGCAGTTTTGCAATCCCGACGCTGTGAATATCAAGAACCAACGGTCGGCGGCCGAAGGGAATTGAAAATCGACGTGCGAAGCGGAAGTCAAAGCCAATTTTAAACCGAAAAAGCGCATTGAAAATGCTTATACTCAGTCCGGGCGGATTGCAAATCCGCCCGAACGCCCATTTGCTGAATAGTTACTTTTACGAACAGAATGTTAAATCCATGTTAAAAACCTTTTTCCTCTTGACTCGTCCCTAGGGGCATGCATTAATTTCGCAGTCGCTTAGCAATAACATCGTACGATAATGAGTTATAAAACGAAACTAAAAATCGGAGAGTTCTCACAGTTGATGCAGG
>JAEEGL011486218.1_pt1 | contig 19547 bp, 16 predicted proteins | sample 9134231 | NCBI WGS metagenome assembly JAEEGL01 (sample SAMN16246548, study PRJNA631951) | gut metagenome | biome: gut microbiome; feature: rumen; material: fiber-attached | host: Bos | place: Iran: Karaj | collected 2018-10 | reverse complement strand
TGTGACAAGCCTGCATTTTTAAAACTTAAGGAAATATCTGAAGATGTATACTCTTTTGCACCACAAAGCAATGCAAGAAGTAAACCACCGGCTAAACCCCAGGAATACATCAATCTTTTAAACTGTAATCTGCACAAGGCATGAAAATAATCTATGCGGCCATAAAAAGTTTTGGGAAAATCAGAAGCAAAACAGCGGCTTATATAAAAGCTGGAATCCTTATTGCTAAAGCGTCCCGCAACATTGTAGATTCCTCCTGCTTCCCATAAAAAGGGGCCGGCAGCTTTATCGCTGTTACTTTGTGAATATAACTTTCCGGGATAAAATGCTTCTACAGATTCTGCTGGAATATATACAGTTATATCCCCTTTTGAGCTGCCTTTAATGCCATTCAAGCTTACGGCAGAATTTACTCTGAGCAATGATTTATAGTATTTTCCGTCAGAGCATTTTGCGGGAGAAGAAATTAACTGACCACATAATTGATTAATATCATTTTTTGGAATGATACAGGCAAAGCCGTTACGACCTTTAACCTTTATTATTCCTGAGTAAAAAAGAATTATACAGCATAAAGCTGCTATAAAAACAGAATTATTTGAATACCTCTTTACCATCTCAAGCCTGCAAGGGCCTGGCGGGCTGCAGACAAAACAGTTTCCGGATAATTAAGATAAGTTACCGAAAGAAGTGAATCGAATGCAGATTTATCGCCAATAGCACCTAAAGAATTGATTACAGCAAGCACAACCTTTTGAGAAACAGGTGTGTTGTTTTCCTGCTGAAGATTCAATTCTCCCAGGTATTTTATAAGCGGATTTACAGCATCAAGCGGAGAAATATTAACAAGAGAACCGATAAGCTCTACAAACTGTTCTTCGGGAACACTGCCGCTGTGAAAATTCTTTTGTGAAGCCGCAAAGAAATTAAGCACACTTGCAGAAGCTCTTGTCCACTTGTGAGAATTAAGAATGGAAAGTGCTTCAAATTGAAGTTCAGTAAGCGGTGATTCATTAAGAACGTTTTCTGCAATTTCACAAAGGTTGTTTGTAGAAAGATTATCTGTTTGTTTAACAAGATTAAAAATGCGCTGTATATTTGCCGGATCTCTGCTTTGAACAATCTGAAGAACTTCATTCATAGAAATAGGAATGAGTTTTTTTAACGACTGTTCAATTTCAGCTGTGTAGGCAGAATAGCGCTTATCAATTAAATCGTTATATAAAATGCTGAAAGAAACATTATTGCCTATAAAACCAAGGGAATTAATTACTGATTTCAAAAGACTGGAATCAGATGAGAGTACAGATGAACCCTGCATAAATTTGTTCAGAACATCAGTAAAAGGCGCTGTATTTATCTGATCTTTTAAAGACAAAACCTTTGACTGAACCGCAATCTGAACAGTATTACTGCGAGAAAATTTTTCGAATAAATCGATAAACTGGTTCATGACCTTGTTTCTGTCATTTTCTGACAGGCTGTATATATAATCATTTGGCAAAGATAAAACTGCTGCGACGGCAAGACCGTCCATATCTCTGTCGGTTCCAATGATTTCATTATTTTCAAGAACAAAAGCCATTGCTTTTAATGAAAGCCAGATTCCATCCTGACCCGAAGCTTCTCTAACGGCTGTTGTTTTTTCTGCAATATTTCCTTTTATAAACTGTTTTTTATAATCCTGTGAAAAAACAGATGTGAGAAGTATAAGGCTGATAAAAATTAATGTAACTGTCTTTTTCATAAATTTACCTTTCTAATCAAATATATTTATTGACGGATCTATATCTTCTTCATCCCGAGCGACCGGCTTTTTTCCAACCGCTTCATGAACCTCAGCTTCTATTGTTTTATCTGAAAGAGTTTCCGGCATATCCGGCAGATTAATCTTTGGTTCGTTTCCCTGTTCTGGTTGTGCTGCAGCTTCCTGATTTTCAGATTCTTCTTCATCTGTATCTGTAAGCTTAAGGGCTTCGTAAACCTCTTTTTCGCGTTCAGGCAGCATATTGTAAACATAACTCAAAACTTCGTTTTTCATTGCAGGTTCAAGATGAATACATTCAAAATGCAGCAGAGACTGATTTGAAGCTTCGTTATATTCCACTGTTCTTACAACTCCAAACATAATTATGAGCATGCTCTGTATATTAAACTGAAGTTTTATCTGAACATTTGGAACACCTTTTCCCCCAATACGAATCATGGCTCCTGCTTCTGAAATATCTTCGATAAGACATTTATAGCCATTTTGAGTTTCTACGGCGTTGTAATCAATTTCTTCATTTTTAATTATATAAAGGTTAGCCTGAATTTCACATTTTGCACGAACCGCTTTTCTCTTTTGAGTTCTTATAAGATTTGCAGAATGCTTAAGAGAAATTGATGATTCTCCTACAAAAAGTCCGTGACCTGTAACTGTCGTATCAAAAACGTATCTTGCATCTCCATTGCGCCACAAATAAACGTTTATGAATTTTCCTACCCACTCTTCTGCTGTCATAGGAATCATATCTTTTTGGCGTGGAACAGAAACAATGATCTCTTTTCCGTTATTTAAAATTTTAGAAGAAAATACACCCTTGCCCGGAAGAATTATTCTAAGCTTTTGCCCCTTATCCAGATACATAGTTGAATCAAGACCCTTTTTATTATCTGTTTCGTTCTGGAGCTTTGTACGGTAATTAAAAAGCTTGGTAATAAGTGCCTGTGTTTTTGGATCATTTTCAGTTCCATTTGCTGCGGCTTCTGAGGTAATGTGTGTCATGCATTTTGTTAAGGAAGGCATAGACCAGAAAAGTGCTTTTGGGTAATCAAGGTCGCAAAGCTGTGCAACACTCCACAAAAGGTTTAAATCTGATAAAGAAAATTTTGAATCAAGTCCGGTTATATAAAATTCAATTCTCTGTTTAAAAACAGAATAAAGGCCTGCCAGGGCGAGTAAGATACCAATTGTGATTACCAGACTAATTAAAATATACACAAATCCCTCTTTATTATATATAATATTATAACACAAAAAAAATGAAAAGACATCAAAATTCATCTGATACAAGTTCATTTATTTTTGAACTTATAATTTTTCTTCTCATCCTTTTTTTTATAATTATTCCCCCTTTTTTTGTTCCCGGAATAACAGAAAACTCAAATTTATTCAGCTGGACTTTTCCGTGGAGACAGGCAGGACTTTGTGCTTTTTGTATTGTACTTTATTTTTTTACCCGAAAGATTTTGTGTTCCGGTAAAAAAATATTTTATATTTCAATGCTGTCTCTTTGTCTTATGCTGCTTACTGCACTTATAATAAAATTTATTGGACTAAGAATGGTTACAGTCGTTAAAGCAACTGTCCGGCTTCCGCAAACTGCATACGAAGGAATCTGCTGCTTTCTGATTTTTGCCTTTGGTGCTGTTTATGAAGAAATTATTTACCGTTATTATTTTATAGACACCTTAAAAAGAATCCTTGTTTTTGCAAAGCTCAAAAATCAAAAGTTCCTTTTTATTATTTGCGAAGGGCTTGGGCTTGTTGTTTTTGCTTTTGCTCATAAATATCTGGGGATTCCTGCTGTAATAAATGCGGTTTTTGCTCATGCAATACTACGATTTTTATATAAAAAGACAGGACTTATCTGGAATGGTGTTATTATTCATTTTGTTTACAACATAATTTCCATGATTTTGTTGTAGGTCCACTGACTTACCGCGGTATAATAATAAAATTCTTTTTTAGTAAGCTCGCTTTTGAACGTGGTTTTAATTATATATTCATTATCATTTTGCTCAAAATTATAAATTTCAAGCTGAATCTGGGCCATAGCGCCGGTCTGTAGACTGATTAAGGTTTGAGGAGAAGTTGTATTTTTAAGCTCCCGGGCTTGTGGTGCAAAGCCTCCATGTCTTAATTCCAGAAGCTTTGAAGTTATATCTTTCCAGTTTTCTGATTCAGTTGTAAGGGCTGCCCCCTGTCTGGTTGAATAATTATAAATGGATGCAGATTGAAGCTCTCCGGTTTGAAAAACAGAATTACGCAGCTGTTCAGAAATAATATAAGGATCTGCCCAGGTTTGAGTAGATGTATTAAGATAGGCCTGAAAAGCATCATTAATCAGGTAAACGGAATTTAATTCTTCGTCGGTAAAATAAATATGACTTTGTGAAAAATCAAAATTTCCGAATGATAGCGTGTGATATATCTGACCATTTTTTATAATTGTTATGGAAGAATTCTGGGAAGCATCAAGACCATAACCGGCAAGGTTTTGTTTGTTTCCTGCTTTTGTTATGTTATGAGAAGCAGCAAGTGTTATAAACAGCTTTTGAAGTGTATTTGCATCTGCCGGTATTTTATTGGAAGTATCCAGGGTATTACACATAAGCCACATATCATTTTGCCGGTTTAATAAAATTACAGCCTCTTGATTTTGAATTATAAAACCGTCTATTTGAGAAATATCTGCCTGAGAAATAAATACTATCTGCTGCGTTTTAGCTTTATTCTTGTGCTCAGAATTAAACACAGTAAATGAAAGAATATATGAAAGTACAAGTAAAAAAACGAGTAAATATATGAAAAGTATTTTTTTTACGGTTACTTTAATCATTTTTTCTCCGTTTTATTCGTTTTTATTGCAAGCGTTTGATATCTTTTTTGCAAATGTCGGCTTATAAGGAATACAGCCAGATGAGCAAGTGGTAAGAATATGAATATAAGCAGATAAGAAAGCAGCTGAAGCTTTAAAAGCTGGGTATGATCTGATATTTTATAAAGACTTGAATCTCTGGTCGTCTTTGCCTGTAATAAAGCAAGCTCTTCTTCCCCATTAAGCTTTAATATACAGTTGGCAACAAATTCAAAGTTTCTGTAGTCACCAAAATCACCGCCGATATAGCCGGTCATTAACGTATTTAAAAAATACTGGTCCGGAATAACAATAAGGTTTGAATCAGGGCAGGAAGATAAATTATACAGCCCTTTAAGTGGTCCTGTTATCTGTGCCCCGATTATCTGAGTTCCTTTTTCCTGATTTTTACCTGTTTCGTTCTGAATTAAAAAGGGATTTGTTTCTATAAGTCTTGAAGGACTTGTTCTGTCTGTCTGATAAAACCAGGCTGCCTCACTTGTTATAAGATAAGGAACTGCATTTTGTGAAAGCTCAAGTTTTACCGGCCAGAAAAGTGTCATTCCCAGTCTGCAGTATTGTTGAGGAAACAGGTTTATCCAAAAAGGATAATTTAATATTTCTCTGGAGGCGGTAGTTTGTGTAAAAGGATTATCCTGGAGCGCTTCATCAGAATACATTGTAATTCTGGCACAGGAAATATCGGCGCAGATTTTATCTGTAAAAGTAACACCCCAGTTTTCCAGCATTTCTACAATATTTGTACGTCTGTTTGCGGTTATGCTCCAGTCTTCGTCAATAGTAGTACTATATGGGGCTACTGCAAAAACAGCATTTCCCTTTTGATTCAGTATATAATCTTCAATTGCAATGGCATTTTCTATGTTTATTTCACTGTCCCCTATTACTAAAAGAGGGCCTGTGCACTGATTTAGATTTTGTACAAATAACGGGTCTTCTATATAAAGTGGATTTGCCGGTATTCCCTGAGAATTTAACCATGGAACAATAAAACCATAGTCTTCATTAAGGCTAAGTCCGTTTCCAATTATTATATTTACTGTAAGATTTTTTTGTGTAATAAGATTACGGAGTCTTATATCAAGATCATATTCCAGACTTTGAGAAGCCATTATAAAAGGAATTACCTGCACCATTCCCTTGTATTCCATAACAATGGCAGAATAAACATTGGTAAACTGTGTAGAATTTGCTCCGGAATTCTGAAGCTGCTGACTTGTTATTCCGTAGTTATCAAGCATTGTTCTGACTGCTTCATCCTTGTCCGGATCTTTAATCTTAAAAGAAATGTTTTTACTGTACGAACAATAAGTATTCAAATAGTCGGTTATATCCCTTATCTGCGGATATATTTTTGCAAAAGAGCCTGAACGGTAATAGGTAATATTAAGTGCATCATCAAGTTCTGTGCAAAGCTTTTTTGTATAACTGCTTATAGAATAGGATTTGTTTTTGGAAAAATCAAATCTTTTATAATATGAGGAAGAATTAAAAATTAACAGAAATATAAGACAAAAAATTCCTGTATAAAATGCTTTTTCTTTTTTATTATATAGCCTTCCCTTTTTGATTTCCTGAACAAAAAAGGCTGAATATAAAAATAGAATTGTACAGAATAAAAGAAATAATATATCTCGGGTATCAAGTATTCCCTTGGAGGCAGCATCAAAATGCCAGGCAAAACTAAGGCTCTGACACAAAGAGGTAATAAAAGAAGGAACATTTAGATACAATGGAATAAGATGTATTGAATTAAAGGCGGCTAGTAATAAAGCAGAAATAACAAAAGCAAGTGTTTTATTCTGAAATAATTCATTAATAAAAAGACATAAGCTTATAAGACTTGCTCCGTATAACAAAAGGCAGAAAAAGCCTGCTGCTAGCTGTCCATAATCAATATCTCCTGTCCGGGTAATAAAAAGGCAGACAGGCAACATAAGGATAATCATTATTAAATATTTTAAATAACATTTAAGTGCATTTTTTAAGAGTTTTTTAAGAGGTGTTGCAGGAATAAAATCATCATAAATCTGTCTTGATTTTTTTGCACAGATTGCAGGAATTACAAGAATGCAGATGTATGGAACAGAAGCAAAATATGTTAAAAGATCTGTTGAACCTGCACCTTCAAAAAATCGTCCTTTTATAAAAAACATTACAGAGGTAAAAACAGAAAAAACAATTGAAGCAAGTAAGGTCATTGTTTTTCCTCCGTAATTTCAAGAAATTCTTTTTCTATATTGTTCAGGTCATTTACCTTAAAAAGTCTGCCCTTGTACATTATATAGGCCTGCGAACAAAGGTTTGTAACCTCACTTAATATATGACTTGAAATAAGAACAGATTTTGTTTTGCCAAGATCTTTTATATAATTTCTGAATTTTATAATCTGAGCGGGATCAAGGCCTGTAAAGGGTTCATCAAGAATAAGATTTGAAGGATTATGAATCAAAGCCTGGGCAAAAGAAACCTTTTGCTGCTGTCCTTTTGATAAAACTTTTATACGCTTATCTAAAAATTCAGATAAAAATAAATCATTTGTTAGATTTTCAATAATATATGCTGCCTTTTCAACCGGAATTTTATGATTTTGAGCAGCATAATACAGAAAATCAATTGTTTTCATATCAGGTGGAAGACAGGAAATTTCTGGGACATAACCGCAAAGCTTCATTGGTGATATTGATGAGGAATCTGATTTTGTTTCTTTGTTTTGATTATCGTCTGTAATAAGTATTTTCCCCGAGCTTTGATAATGAAACTGACAGATTGCTTTGATTATTGTGCTTTTTCCTGAGCCGTTAGGACCTACAAGACCTGTTATAGTACCCGGTTTTACGCAAAAAGAAATATCCTTTACAGAAAAACTGTTTTTTTTATTAAAAGGAGATTTATAATCTTTGCAGAAATTTTTTAATTCTATCATTATTAATTTTAGTCTATATAAGGAATCTCTATATTCATTCTGTCACGGCTTAATTCTACTTTGGGCCAAACTGCCCTAGCCTGCTCCAAAAGCTTTTCAAGATCTCTGTCGGTGTAACGCGGGCTGTAATGAATCATGCACATGCGCCGTACATCTGCATCGCGGGCAATTGTTGCTGCCTGACTTGCCGTCATATGTTTTTTTTCTTTTGCCTGATCTATAAGCTCGTCTTCAAACATTCCTTCGCAGATTAAAAGATCTGAACCGCGAACTTCGGGGGCAATTGAAGTTTTGTAAAGGGTGTCTGTAACAAAGCTGAATTTTCGTCCACTGCGTTTTGGGCCCAGCACCTGTTCGGGAGTTACTGTTGTTCCGTCGGCGGCTTTTACTTCAAAGCCCTGCTGTAGCTGTGCCCAAAGAGGTCCAACAGGAACTCCAAGCTCTTGTGCCTTTTGGGGATTGAATTCTCCGGGACGGTCAAGCTCTTCCAGCGTATAGCCTACGCAGGTTTTGGTATGTTCAAGCGGGAATGCACGGATATAAAAGTCCTTACCACTGTGAACTACGCACGGAGCTGTAATTTCCTGAACTATGATTGGATAATTTATATACATATCAAGAACTTTTCGGCTGGTTTCTACATATTCTTTGATTTTTGGAGGGCCGTAAATATAAAGAGGTTCTGTTCGGTCTACCTGGGCTGTAAGCATAAGAATTCCCGGAAGCCCTGTAACATGGTCTGCATGTGTATGTGAAATAAAAATAGCATCTATTTTTTTCCATTTAAGATTAAGCCTGCGCAGGCTAACCTGAGTGCCTTCGCCGCAGTCAAAAAGAAAAAGGTTCCCTTCTCGTCGCAGCAAAACGGATGTTAGATGTCTATATGGCAGAGGCATCATTCCCCCGCAACCCAAAATAAATGCTTCCATGTTCATGCTGTTATAATATCAAAAAAAAGGAGAAAAGTCATTGTTATAAAGAAAAAATATTTATGTAAAGCTATAGTAATCCATCCGAAAAACAAAAAATATCTTCCCAAATAAGATTTATCTATAAGTGGCTCCCAGTCACAAAACGAAGGCCAAAAGCGCCGGCTAGCCGGCTTGACGCTGACTGTTGTAGTGGAACTAAAAAATAAAAGCTATCCGCAAGTAACGGGGGCTCAGCGCCGCCCCCCATTCCCCCGCTTATAGGTTGAAGCCGCCCTGCGGCTTCGGTTTAGTGTAATTTTGTCCTCCGTTTTGTTCCTTCGCGCCACAGATACTATTATTCATATTGTCCTTTTTTTAGATGATTTTTTTCTATTTTTTCAGACTTATTTATTTTCAGATATACTTTAACTATTTATTTTCTATCCTTTTCATGTAGATATTATAACAAATAATATTTGCCACGTAGGTTAGTATCCAGCTTATTGGATATGTGATGAATATCATAAACGGCGTGTGGAATTGTGGTATCTGGAAGATGGTCAAGAGCCATATTATGCGGAAAAGGCAGGCGCCAACCAGGGATGAAATTGTTGGGGTCAGCGAGTGGCCAATGCCTCTGATGCAGTTAGCCATTCCATCCATCAAGCCGCAGAGGCAGTAAGTAGTAAAAATGACCCACAGGCGGCTCATGCCCATTTCTATGACATCGGAGCTTTTTGAAAATATTCCTATAAGAGAACGGCCACAGGCTAACATTGGCAGGCTAAGGGCGTTTCCAATTATTAAAATGCAGGCTTGAGAAATCCAGACAACCTTTTTAATGCGGTCAGGGCGGCGGGCACCCATATTCTGTGAACAGAAGGTCAAGGACCCTTGAGAAAAACCGTTCATTGCAGTGTAAACAAAACCTTCAAGGTTTACTGCAGCGGCGTTTCCTGCAACTAAGGTAGCGCCAAATGAATTAACCGAAGACTGAATTATTACGTTTGAAAAAGAAAACATAATTCCCTGAAAACCTGCCGGTAATCCAATTTTTACAATTTTTGCAAGAATGTGGGTGTCTATTTTGAGTTTTTTTATATTTAAATGAAATGCAGATTCTTCTTTTACAAGCATACTTATAACGCAGGCTGCCGCAAAACATTGTGAAATAACAGTTGCCCACGCTACTCCTGCTACATCAAGCTTAAAGCGGATTACAAAAACAAGGTTTAAACAAAGATTAATAATTCCTGCAATAAAAAGAATATAAAGCGGACGCTTGGTATCTCCTTTAGAACGTAACAGCGCACTTCCAAAGTTGTAAATCATTGTTGCTGTAATGCCGCCAAAATAAATTTTAAGATAAACTGCAGCAAGCTCTAAAACTTCCGGAGGAGACTGCATAAGCTTAAGAATAAATTTTGTAAAGCATACACCAACTGTGGTAAGTATTACACCGCTTATGAGTGAAAGCAGAATAGAAGTATGAACTGTCTGTTCAAGTCGGTCCTGTCTGCCGGCACCAAAATAATTGGCACTGACAACATTTGTTCCAATTGAAAGTCCCATAAAAAGATTTACAAGAAGATTTATGAGTGAGCCAACTGAACCTACCGCAGCAAGAGAATTGTCCCCGGCAAAACGTCCTACAACAACAACATCTGCGGCATTAAAAAGCAGCTGAAGGAGACTTGATAAAATGAGTGGTATTGAAAATTTAAGCAGCTTACCAAGGATTGGCCCCTGGGTCATATCTATCTGGTTAGAGCTTTTTGTAACTCCTATTTTCATAAATCCTCTAAAAGTTCACGGAAAAAGTGATTTTCAACTTTAGCATGATTCATGAGGTCCCCGTAAGATTCAAATCTTTTTCCTTCATAAAGCTGTCCAAAGACAATAAATTCTTTGCCGTTACTATCCTTGTCATAATTCAGGACATAAGTTTTACCCTTAAAAACAAACTCAAACTCTTTTTTTGACTGAATGTAATAATAAATATCGTCTTTGGTCATATAAAATATATCTTAATTTTTTTTTATATAATGTGCAACTATATTAAATATTGTCTTCAGGTCACAAAATGGACATAAAATTTCTATATTTTTTTATATACTATAATTTAATTCATATTGACGCGAGGGAACAAAACGGAGGGCAAAATGACTCTGACTGTTGATGCCGCGGGAGCGGCATTTTATAGTTCCACTACAACAGTCAGCGTCAAGCGGCTTAAGCCGCGCTTTTGCCCTTCGTTTTGTGACCGGGAGTCAATATTATAAAAATTTATATATAGAATTAATATGTCCATTTATGATATTATTATCCCATGAGTAAAATAAAAGAAGTTAGTGATAAAATAAAGCATTCTGTTGGCACTGTTTTTAAAGGTGATGAAAATATTATAGACATGATCCTAGCCGCAATTTTTGCAGGTGGTCATGTTCTTCTGGAAGATGTGCCGGGAACAGGTAAAACTGTTCTGGCAAAATCAATTGCAAAATCAAGCGGGCTTGCATTCAGCCGCATTCAGTGTACTCCAGACCTTATGCCTTCTGACGTAACCGGAAGTTCTGTATGGCTCCCTGCCCGTTCTGAATTTGAGTTTCGTCCGGGACCTGTAATGTCCAGCATTGTTCTTGTAGATGAATTAAACCGTGCAACACCGCGTACTCAGTCTGCATTACTTGAAGCTATGGCAGAAAGTCAGGTAAGTGTAGACGGTATTCGTCATGAGCTTGAAAAACCTTTTTTTGTAATTGCTACCGAAAATCCTGTTGAATCTGAGGGTACCTTCCCTCTTCCTGAAGCACAAAAAGACCGTTTTATGCTTTGTCTTTCAATCGGATATCCTCAAAAAGCAGAAGAAATGGCAATTATAACAGCTCAACGTGCTCTTGTTCATCCTGTTGAATCAGTTAAGGCAGTTGTAAATAAGGAAGAAATTCTTGCTTGTATGGAACAAGCTGTAAATATTCACGTAGATGAAGCAGTTATGGAATATCTTTTAGCACTTGTAGAAGCAACAAGAACCAACGAAAACCTTGCAACAGGCGTTTCTCCACGCGGTTCAATTGCATTATACAAGGCTGCACAGGCTCTTGCTGCCGTAAAAGGCCGTACTTTTGTTACTCCTGAAGATATAAAAGCTCTTGCTCTTCCTGTTTTCCGTAAGCGTTTAATTCTTAAAGGTGATGCAATTATCCGTGGTCTTACTGCAGAAAGCCTTATTCATCAGATTATAGAAGCAGTTCCCATCCCGGATTTTAAGGCTCATGTCTAAGGCAAATAAATGATTAAGCCCGCATCAGCACTAAAAGCAGTATTATTCGCAGCAATTTTTGCAATTCTTTTTTTGCCTTATAAATTTGTACAGGCAATTGCAATAAGTGCTCTTGTAATCATTATTTTTAGTTATATCTGGGCAAGGTCCTTACAAAAAAACATTATTGTAGAACGAGAAGAAAGTGAAATAAGAACGGTTTCTTTTGAAAAACTGACAATTTCTTTTACCATCATTAATAATTCTAGATTCCCGGCTCTCATGTGTTATGTTCTGGATAATGTTCCCTATCTTCATGTATTTGAAAAACAAAATGAAAGGCTTTTTTTACTTCATTCACATGAAAAAAAGTCATTTTTTTATCAGGCAAATGCCTTGAGCCGTGGATTATACACAGCAGGTCCCGTAAAAGTAAGAACTTATGATCCGCTCGGGCTTTTTACAATTGACCTTGAGTTTGAATGTGAGCAAAGAATTTTAGTCCGTCCTGCAAGAATTCTACTCAAAACAAATGCACATCCGGGGCTTCCACAGGGAAATATAAAAATCAATAATCCGATTTATGAAGATATTACAATGCGCCGCTGCCTAAGAGAATATAAAAATGGAGACGAGCTTAAACGAATAAACTGGCGTGCAAGTGCCAAATTTGGCGGTCTATTTACAAATGAATATGAAAATACCTTTGATGCACCTTTTTTTGTATTCTTAAATCTTGCAAAAGACGATTATCCTCTTAATCTTAGGCATGAAATGGGAGAAAAAGCCATTGAAATTGCTGCAAGTATAATAAACACTGCAGCCCGTCTTAAACAACGCTGTGGCTTTGCCTGTTATGGTTCTGGCTTTCCTTTTATTACTCCGGGACAGAATCAGGCAGAATGTATTTTAGATATGCTTGCATTAATTCAAATGGAAGACGGCAAACTTGATTATGACCCTCAAAAAAAATTAAATCAGCAGCTGAGTACAGGAACGCTTCTTTTTGTAATAGGACCAGAGGAAGTAAGATTGTATAATGATAAAATTGCCGCAAAGCAATACGGAATAACAACTGCAACACTTGGCATTATGAGGGATGTAAAAAAATGAAATTCAATATTCCTTATACATTTAAAATCGGTGAACGTTTCCTCATTTTTACATCTGTTGCTTCTTTTTTATGTTGCATTTTAAGTATTCTGCGAGATTTTACCGGTGGGTATGGAAGAAATATTATTGATTACCCTACTATATTTCTTATGCTGTTTTATGCCCTGATAGTATTTTTAATTATAAACATCTTTTTTAACAGCAATACAAAAACTGCAAATTTTATAAGACTAATAGTTTACTTTACAATTGCTTCAGGTATTGTTACCTATTTATTACGAGATTTTGTTAATTCGCCAATATTATTTATAATGCCGCCGGTAATTTGTTTTTTATATAAAAAGATTTTTGAAGCATTTTTTGAGCATGATGGTTTTGAACGTCAATGCGCAGATAAAAATAATGCAGGCCTGCAAAAAGAATTATATGATTATACACTTCATTTGAGTGAGGCTGCGGCAGGTTATAAACAAAATCGTGTGATTTTAACTGTAATGGCAGCTATCCTTTCTGCATTTGCGGGGCTTGCAATTTCTTCTCATATAGAACTTTCTCTGCTCACAATTATTTTCTTTATAGTTTATATTGTCTGCTTTTTTACAAATCTGTTTTTGTATTCTCATTATGTAAGAGAAGCGGTTTATTCGACAGACGGATTTACAAATGTATTTAATTTTCGTCCGCGTATTATTTTTACAAGTATTCTGATTTTTACAGGCGCTTTTGTTTTTTCACTTTTGATTTCATCAAATCATTCACCGCTTAAATTATCATATTTATTAAATCTTATTAAATTTAAGAAAAAAGATTATGTTCCTCCTGCTCCTGTCGAATACACAAACGAAATGATTATTGAAAAAAGGATGGAAGATATCCGTGCTTTATCTAATGCAATGCAGGATACAGATAACGGCTCCGGAATAACTTTTGCAATTATATGCGGTGCCTTTTTTGCAATCGGAATATTGTGGTTCTTTTTGAGTCCTTTTATAAAACGAGCTTTTTCCAAGGCCCTGCGAAATGTTGATTTAAGAAAAATGTTTAGAAACTTCTTTACAAGTCTTAAAGAAATGCTCAAAGGTCTTTTTACCAGAGGGATAAGACTTTCTGTAAAAACTTCTGAAAATGCAAGACGTTTTGGCCAGGAAATGGAAGAATTTCTTAAAGCCTCAAAAAAATCAAAGGAAAAAAAGGCAGAGCTTGACCGTTTGACCAGACATTTTATGAGGATTATTGACTGGGGAACAAAAAACGGTTATGAGTATACAAAAAATCTTGCCCCCGCAGAATATACCAGATTGCTGAATAATATAAATGCATTGGAAGCCGGTTTGCTTTTTGAAAAGGCATTGTATGATAAGGAATGTTTGACAAAGGAGGAAGAAAAATCATTTATTGATAATGTAGATTGCGTCGTTGCTGCGAGCGCGAAATACGAGGCAAACAATTAATTATGCGCATAGTTTTTTACAGTTCCAATTCCAACATATTTCATGAAAAAACTTTTATAATCTCTGTAATGCCAAAAAATGCTGCCACATTTAATCAATTTTGCCTTACACATTCCGAGCATGATTTTTTTTGCATAACAAAAAATCCGGGAATGTTTATGCCTGAAAAAAAACTTGGGCTTAAAAATATAATATATCTTGATCAGAAAACTGATACCCAAGCCTTTGCACAAGAAATTATCAAACTAAAACCAGACCTTGCCATTGCCCTGACCTTTTGGATTGAACCGTATGACTGGCTTACAGTTAGTGATTCTCTTATTGCAGAAAAACTGGAAGAAAATGGCATTAAAACAATATGCCACAGCACCCAAACAGCAATTATTTGTTTTGACAAATGGCGTACTCATAATGAATTACAAAAATTTGGTTTTAATGTACCGCCTGCTGTATTCTGCGACCATGATTTATACTTTTGCGCTGGAAGCAACCGTGAAGTTTTACAAAATGTTTATAAAGAAAGTGTTCTTGCCCAGATAAAAAAGCTGCAGCTTCCGTTAATAATAAAGGACACTACAGGACTCAGCTCTTACGGAATGACAGTTGTTCATACTTATGGCGAAGCAGCAGGCTATCTTAATTCTAAAAGAAATAATTCTAACCGGCTTATACAGGAATTTATAACAGGTCGTCAATTTGGGCTTGAACTTTATGGAGTACCTGGTTCATATCAGATTCTGCCTCCTTTGGAATTTAGTGTTAATCAATATGGAATTACAAGTCCAAAGCAGAGTGTAAAATATGGACCTGTTGAATTACCGGAAGAACTAGAAGCTTTGATGCTAAACCTTGCCCGGGGACTTAAGCTTTGTGGTGCAGCACAGGTTGATTTAATTCTTGATGATAAAAACAACTGGCACATTATTGAAATAAATCCTCGTTTAAGCGGAATGTCCTATACTTATGCAGCCGCCTGCAATATCAGTGTTTTTGAAATACTGTATAGAACCTGTGTTTCAAAAGAACCACTTCCCCAGTTTCATGAGTTTGTAATGAGTTTAAAACTCCCTCTTATGACAGAATCAAAAATGGAACAAATCTTAAGTATGGATGGAGTCAGGCTTTTAAATCAGACTAATGATCTTGCTGCCAAACAGGAACGGGAAAAAGGTTTTTGCGAATGTATAATCTGCAGTAAAGATAAAACAGTTTTACAAAAGGCAATTGACGGCTTTGAGCAATTATTTCCAAAAGACACAATTATTCTTCAGGCTAAAAAAATGCTTATTTAATAACAGTCTGAACTAAGGCCGAAATTGCACTGTCTGAAAAATTACCGGTCTCAGCCATTTTTTTAATCTGTTCATGTGTATATTTTGATTCAGGGTAAACAACAACTACGGCTTTATCCTGGTTTTGAAGAAAGTTTGATTCACCCCAGTCAGTATAACGGGTTGCTCCAATTGAAACCATAATTTGCTGTGGATGTCCTGCTGCCACAAGATAATTGTGAATAGCTTCTGCAGGACCTTCATTTTGCTGATTATTGAATTTATCAAGCATCCAGTCTGTGAGTTTTTTATAAATATAGCTGTAATCACGTACAGCAGAATCTTCTCCATAATCAAAAACCTGACCATTACGTATAAGAAAGCTTGCAATGCGGTAGTCGTCTAAGATACAGCCTTTTTCAAAACCGTCTGCTTCAATCTGATTTTGTGAAAAACCTTTTGAACAGGAGCCCCAGTTTTTCTTTTCACTTATTTTTTTTGCACCCTGCTTACGGATTGAACAGTCATTAGAAGCGCCAAAGCTAACAGGTTTAAGATTTGTAAGAGTGTCTCCCTGCCAGCTTGCATCAAAAAGGAATGCACATTCAGGTTCAATCTGGAGTTTTTCTTCATCCTTAGGAAAAATTATTTTGTTTGAATCAAAGGGAAAAACCTTAAGAAATGCAGGAACATCAGAGCCATAGGGAATATAGGTTGGAAAAATAGCCTTTGGAGCATTTGCCTCTTTTGTAATTATGTTTTTAAAATCTATTGCTTCTCCCGCCTGTTCAAGGTGGCCGGTAAAGTTACCTGCAACACCAAAACAGGGAATATTGGTGGAATCGTAAAAGTTCATTTATCTACCCTTTAATTTTTTAATTACTTTTTTATACCAGAAGGCTCTGAGTTTTTCTGCAGTACTGTAAAGCTTGTAAAGCTTTTTAAATGGTACGTCCCAGCTTCCTATTCTATGAATAATGCGGCCACCAAAATTTGCCTTAAACATATAAAGACCGTGCATCGGGTGATTTTCATTTTCACCATCTGGCGGCATGCCATATAAATCATAGTATTTACTGCCATAAGCTTTTGCATCCTGAATGGCTGTCCATTGTAAAAGATGATTAGGCATAAGATTGCGTTTATGATTACTGCTTGCACCATATAGATAAATTGCTTCATCATGACTAAAAAGAGTCATAATTGCAGCTATTTCTTCTCCTTCATGCTCTGCAATATAAAGATTGATTTGAGGTACATCGTTTCCCTGTGCAAGCTGCTCCGCAGAAGCTTTTATTAAATCAAGATAATATTCTTTTGCGTGACTTGAGTTTCCGTCTCTGGCATTTGTTTCTTTGGTTAGCTCATAAAATCTGTCTATTTTTTCTGACAAGTTAAGAGAATTTCCTAAGTATTTCTTAACAGAAACACCTTTTTTTTGACTTAAACGGATATTATAACGCCATTTTTGATGCATTCGTGCCAGGATTTCTTCTTCTGATGCAGTTAAATCTACAAGACTTGTATCCGGCGGCTGAATATCAACGTGATTTTTATGCAATTTAAGCCTGTCTGCAAACGAAACAATTTTTATTCCATGATTATATTCATTTCTTTCTTCAACAGAATCAAAAGCAACATCCGGATCAAATCTTACTGCAATAGTATTTTGGGGAAGAAAAGGCTTTAAGGCCAAAGCAATATCATTTAAAAGATTTGCAAATTCTATAGTCTGATCACCTGCAGTGATTTCTTCTGTATCAAAGGGCAGCTTTGGAAAAAGTGGAATATAGGCTATTGAAAATTTGTTTTTTGCAAAGCTTCTGTTTAATACCGCAGCTTCTTGAGTTAGAGTCTGTTCCTCTTTTTCTGCATTATATGTGATTGTCAGTAAAAAACGGTTGTAAGTCCAGCCATGTCTAGCCTTAAATTGGCACCAGAAAGGTGTTTGCAAAAAAGAACCGTCGTTTGTATGTACGGTGGATTCAAGTATTTTTACATTTATATTAAACATTTGTTAAGCCTTAGTCAGCGTAGTTTTGAGTTTCTTCTGTTTTATCATCAAGCTTGTTTTTTGTTTGTTCAATTTCCTGCTGCATTTTATGATTAAGATTTAAGTATATAATGAAAAATGAAACGGCAAGACCTACACTGGTAAGTGCAATTCCAAAGTTTGCAAGCTGTATAATATGACATATAAACGGAACAAAAATAAATGAAGCAAAGCCTAAATTTTCAAAGCTTTGAACATTTTTATGAAACTTAAATATGACAAGAATTGCTTCAATATATAAACAGGCTTCAATATAAATAGTTATATTAAAGAATTTACCCCTGACATAGGTATTCTGTTCAGTAATATAATAAAAGCCATTATTAATAAATTGAGTAATAATCAGACAAATTATGTAAAGCGAAGCTAGACCTAAACATAAATAAAAGTATTTATTGCTAATCTGGCTGGTTTTTTTGTAATAATTGATTATATAACCTATGTAGCAGACAAAAACAAGAATGCCTGTAAAGAAAAAGAGAAATGAAGACACAGGAAGTGCTATAAGCTTCCATTTTGCATCTGTTCCTTCGCTTATCCACATAATTATATCAGAAATTCCATAAATAACTGCAGTAATATTTGTGTAAGCAAACCATAGTACAGGCTTGTCTTTGTTTTTAAACATAAATATTGAACCTGCAATTATTATTGAGATTAAAACGCTGTAGGCGTCCAGAGTAACATTTACTGCATAAATAATATCTTTAGTCATTAGCCTATATCACTATTTACTGCTTTTATTGTAACAAGTTCTCGATTATTTGCAAGTAAATTTTTGCCTGCAATCTGAACTTTTCCATCTACGGCTTTAATTTGCACGCTGAAGAATTCATCAATGTTGATTTCCTGTTTTTTGGCGGCTGACGGATCTGTGCCTTCAAGTACAACCGGAGTTCCCGGTTCAGCCCATCCTGCGTCCAGAACTTCTACACATTCTTTTCCGTTTTCATCCTTGTAGTCACCGGCAAGAAGCATACCGCGGCTTTCGATTCCGCGCATTGTACGAGGAGCAAGGTTTGCGGCAATGATTACGTGCTTGTTAAGGAGTTCTTCTTCCTTGAGGTACATACGAAGTCCAGACTGAATTGTTCTAGGTGTACCGCTTCCGTCATCAAGAGTTTCGATGTAAAGCTTTTCGCCTTCCGGATTTGGTTTTATATCTATAATTTTTGCAACTTTTAATTCGATGTTTGCATTGAAGAAAGCAGCCTGCTGGTCCAGAGGAAGTGCTTCAGGCGCTGCATGGGCTTTCTTTTCCTGTTTTTTTGCAGCCTTTGCTTCTTCTTTCTGCTGCTTACCGCTGAATTTTTCACGGAAGGCAAGCATGGTTTTCTGATCAAGTGGTTTGAAGAATACTTCTGTTGGACCTACTGTTGAAAGGCCTTCTGTTACGCCAAGATCATTCCAGTTTAGGCCAGGCTTTGTTTCTGTACCAACCTTCTTTTCTTCAATGCTCTTACCAAAGTAGCTCATGATTTTCTGGGTATATTCAGGCATAAAAGGATTCATCATAATCATAAGATCTTTGATTACATAGCAAAGGTTATGTATAAGACTTTCAGCCACAGCAGGATTTTCTGTGCGGGCTTTCCATGGCTCTGTTGCCTGGAACTTTTTATTACACATATCTGCAATTTCAAACATTGTGTGGAAGGCATCTTTAAGCTCTGCCCATTCAAGATAGTCTGTAGCCTTCTTTTCAAGTTCGCGAACCTGGGCCCAGAGTTCTTTGTCTACAGGTGCGTCAGGGATTTTTCCTTCGTAGTATTTATTTACAAATAAGAGTGTGCGGTTTACAAGGTTTCCAAGGTTACCGATGAGTTCGCCATTGAGCTTTTCCATAAAGTCTTTCCAGGTAAACTGGTAGTCCTGTTTTTCAGGGCGGTTATAGAAAATGTAGAAACGCCAGGCGTC
>JAEEGL010342790.1_pt1 | contig 19547 bp, 20 predicted proteins | sample 9134231 | NCBI WGS metagenome assembly JAEEGL01 (sample SAMN16246548, study PRJNA631951) | gut metagenome | biome: gut microbiome; feature: rumen; material: fiber-attached | host: Bos | place: Iran: Karaj | collected 2018-10 | reverse complement strand
CTTCCATTTCCGTCTGCAAAAGGATGAATAAACTCAAATTCATAGTGGAAAATACAGCCTTTTACTAATGGATGCAACTTTGATTTCTTCAGCCACTCGAAAAGTTGTCCCACCAAATCCGGCACATAATTAGCAGGTGTTCCGGCATGTATCAACCGATCTCCGGCATATACTCCTACACCTTTGCTTCTGAATACACCAGCTTCCTTTACCAAACCTTCCATCATAATCTTATGTGCCTTCAAAAGGTCTTTGACGGAATAAGGATTCAGCTTCGACATAATCTCATATGCTTCATAAGCATTCTGAACTTCTCTGATATCCTGAGGTGGTCCCAGGACGCGCTTTCCATCTATTACGTCACTTACCTGTTCCTCAGTCAACGTATTTTGCTCAATTGCTAATGACGAATGAATAGACTTGATACGATTATCTCTTCTAAGCTTAGGATTCTTAGATAACTGCTCCGATACTGTCATCGCACCGGTAAGCTCTGCTATCTCTATAACAAGATTTGTAATCTCGTCTGTCATTGTAAATGGCGGGATATATGTATCTGACACAAACTTTTCTCCTTTTTTTATATTGAATACCCACACAGAATTTATAATCCTGTATAGTTCCAGTCTGAAGAACTAATATCATGAAATTCTGCAACTTTGCAAAAGAGTGTATGTAGATTCTTATAAAACTGTCCAACTTCTGTAGGGTGATCAATTATCCACTTTCTCATAATAAGTTCAAAAAATCTACCATGCCTATTAAATGTATCTTTGTTTTCCTGACGAATAACTCCTTTAGTACTTTTGCCCTCATCTTTCAACTTCTTAACTTTCTCATAAATCGCATCAATATCAGGCTTAATTTCATCCCGGAAATTTACTCTAGTATAACCCAAATCTAAAATGGTCTGCTCCATCCAAAAATCATTGTCATTCTCAAATAACTCTATTGCATAATCAAACATCATTTTTTCAGGTGACTCTGTACCTGGTAGCGCCGTCATAAAATACTGCAAATCTGCATCGTTTCTTTTATCTCCATCAAGAATACATATAGATCTCATTGTGCTCCTAGTTAGTTGATTATCTTTGAAAATGCTTTTTAACGCATCCCCAGAAACATTAGCTTCTACAAAATGAAATAAGGATCTTACTTTCTTAAAGTCTGCACCATATTCTCTGTCATAATAGTCAAAAAGGCATTTAACAAACGTTCTTGCCTCATTGTCTTCTGCGAATACCGGAATACACCTATTTAGATAAATATCTTCCTTAGTCTTGTTGCGGAGATACATTTTTATTTTATAAATATCAGAATCTTCCATTTCCTTTACAGCTGTTATATTATCAAGCAAATAAATAACTTTATTTTTCTTTTCATAAGCATATTCCAGCAACGATAAACTGTGAGAAGTAAACACAAACTTAATATGATAAGCTGTAGCATACTGATTAAACAAATCCATCAACTTGTATTGGTATGCCGGGTGTAATGTCGCATCCATTTCATCAATCAATAGAATGCTATTTGTTCCATCAAATGGAGTAATATTTTCGTAATAATAGCGTAGCGAAACTAAAGCTGTGATAATAATAAGTAAATTATCTTCGCCTGCAGAAATTGTGTTTGAATCAATCCCTTCTATGTTTGTCGAGAATTTAGCGCGTCGCTTGATCCCCTTCATCGCCTCCATTTCTTCATTTTCTATAACTACACCAGTAAATGATTTGTATATTTCGCGAATTATTTCAAAGTATTCATCCGGTAAACTTTGTCTTATTTTCGCGATTTCCTGATTATATTCTCCATATGCATATAATCTGGCCAAGCCTAGATAAATTACCATACATTGGGGAAGTTTTTCTTTCTCTCCTCTTTTATACTGCGGCTTTAAAGCAAATCGATTTTCTGTACTTCCGTCTTTCTTTTTTCTTGTATTATGTCTGCGAAATTCAAGTGAATCTCCATTCTCATAATCACATGAAAAAAGAGTTCCTTTCTCACCCTTTGCAGGATCATTATACTTTTCGTCCCCTTTAGTTAAGCTTTCTATCTTTAAATTGATTCCAGAATTAATACTTTTAATATTTTTTATTACTGTATCATCCTTAAGCCATGGAGCTGTCGTCTTAACTTCTTGAAAAGAATTACTTACAAGATACAACAAAGATGATTTGCAAGTTCCATTCGTACCTGAAATCACTGTTATAGCATTACTAAAATCAATATCGATATTTTTTAATTTTCTATACTGCTTAATATGTATGCCTTTAATCATTAGTCCAATTTTCTCCCTATCAAATACCTGTTATCTTAAATTAACCACTATTTTATTTTGTTTAAATTCCTCTTCATTAGGTATCACACAGTTCTTGCTAAAAATAATAATCTCGCTTGCTTTTCTTTTTTCTGAAACACTGTAATTCAAATCATATCTTTTCAAATTATAACCATCATAAATATGTGCTATCTCGGGCGCATCGTCATAGGTTATAATCCAGTCACATTTAACCTTTTCTCGAATCATTTTTTCGATTCTTACGTGATCTTCATAATTAAAAAAGTTAAGATACAGTTGTTTACCTTTATCAAAATACGGTGGATCAAAGTAGATTAATCCATCATCAGCATATTTAGGAACATAATTTTCTACAAATGAACCTATATCCTTATTATATAAATGAATATGAGCTCTTCTTTTGGCAATCTTATCAATACGTTCCACTAAAGCTTCACGATTAAAACGCGCATCCAATTTCCAATTGCTGCTCTGCTCTTGACCGCCAATCACTCCACCCTTGATAATGCCAGATCTATTTGTCCTGTTCATATAAAATGTAGCAAAGCCCAATTCAAAGCTATACTTCTTATTATCATTAAAGCAAATATTTCGTTGTCTTCTCCATTCATCCATTGTGAGCGGGACATTCATTATTTCTTCAAGAAAACGATCAGTCTCAGAAAGAGCGGCACGCCAAAATGAATAAATACCTTTATCCAAATCGTTAATAACTACATCACTTACCAAGTCATTTTCAAGCAGGCCCATAGCAATTCCGGCACCACCTGCAAAAGGTTCAATATAAACTCCTCCTACATGATTCATTTTTTTAATCATTAGTTCCATGAATGGTTCAAGTTTTCCTTTACCACCAGGATATCTTAACGGTGAATAGAACATTATTTTTCTCCTTCACTCTTATTTTAAATCTCAAATGTCGACCTTCTTATAAATTAGGTACTCACTACTTTTCAAGCAAAAAACACCATACAATATTATACGCTATTCCTCGAATAACATCAATCGTTTTGACGTAAATAATGTCGTAAATCCAAAATCTATCAATCACCAATTCCAATAACATCATTTTTCACCCAAATGATATGATTAACCTCTTAAAGGATGAAATAAAAAAAGAGGCCTCCAGCATCACTAAGATACCAGAGGCCAACACCACCATCACTACTTTTTGCAATGAAATCATTCGTCTTCCATGTCATAGTAAGAGACCGGATTATATTCGGGTGCCGCATTGATGACCGAATTATCTCTTGTGGCATATAGGAACCGGAATCTTATTCCTACACAGACCCCAACGATCTCCCCCAACGACAGACCCCAAAGTTATACCCCAACGAAGAGAGACCCCAAAAAACTTTGGGAAACCCCAATAAACTTTGGAGACCCGATAAATCTCCTGTATATTACATATCTTTTTTACTTTAGGTCCGTCGGGCCTAAAGTCATTTATTCATGTCATAATTACATTGTTGCTGTGTGTTTTATTAATACTAGTATTATATGCCGAATACAGAGAAGCAACGATGTAATTATCTGGAGCAGTCATGGGAACATTTGTCTTATCAAAGGATTCGAGGAGATACAGGATGTGATCCATATTCAGCTTCTCAAACTGGGCGCGCACGATTTTCGCCGGCATACTGCATCCGCTGATATTGTATGAGTCCTTGCCACAGCAAATGACTATGACCATTATACGGAAAATTTCATCTATGGCCTTCTTCAAAAAACTACACTATATTGTTTTGAAAAACTCAATAATAAATCTGCAAGAAGCAGCGCTGGCATATTCAATATAGCGGTTTTGTTTCTTTTTATGTAATCCCGCATAATCACCAACGCCCTTTGCTACAATACATTTATTTCCATTATTAGATGACAATATACCTAGCGAATGACTCTCCATATCTAATGCCACAGTTTTTCTATCATATTCAGTTTCAAGAGAAGTAAATATATCAGTTTTTTGCTCTACATTGTCTCCACAAGCCATAGGTCCAATAACAACTGAAGTTTCCTTTTCTTGATACCCACTCCAATACTCCGTTTGGAATAATTTTTGTATTTCATTTCTTCCTTTGGGCAATACATACAGATCCCCACATTCATTAGACACCCATTCATTTTCCAGCATTTCTTTTAGTATATCCGGAAAATTGGGATATTCATTGCTATCCCATTTTTCTCTTGGCTTTATCTTGCAATCCGGATCAAGTTCATTAATATCTTTTAATATATCATATTTCTGTTTTCCATAATCTATGGGCTTATCCAAATTAATCGTTCTTATCCAATCATTCCCAAATCGCTGAATTTTCTGTTTTAACTGTGCAGATATCCTATATGCATTAATCTCTGGTAACAGGACTGTATCGGTTTCCTTTCCTTCTCCAAATCGATACATAGTATCTGCAACGACAACATCTCCTAAAGACACTTTATCATTATTACCAGCACAGAATCCTGCCATGGCAATATATGTTGGATGTAAAACATCAATAAAGTGTTGCCCTATTGCAGACATTTCACCCTCTCTCATACCACCAGCTCTAACCAAAGCAAATTTTTTCGTTTCTTCCCTAACAAAATAAGTAAATCCATTTTCCCCTTCCTCAACACGTTCTATCCAATCATCATTTTTTAGAATTGCTGCTTCTTCTTCCTCAGTAGCCAATAAAATTAAAACATCCACGGAATGCTCTTTGTCACTCTTAGAATTATCAATATCTTCCTGCCCTAACTCAATCATCTTTTTGGCTCCATTCATAATTATTTTATTGATTTTTTCCTTTGCTTTCTTTACATTCTCTATAAAGTTCGCTTCTCTCATCAAATATGTAGCTGTTAAACTGGTCATTGATTGATTGTTGCGAGCAAATTGCTTATCATTACATATTATTTGATAAAATGAATTGATGATAGCAAATTCAGGCATTTTCTTCAATTCAATAATAAGAAACGCAGGGCCATCCAACACGAAATCCAATCCCACAGTACTAAGAAAAGTCGAATACCATCCATAATTAGATAATCTTGTCTCTCTTTTCAAATCAAAAGAAAGTCCTTTATCTAAGAAATAAATATTTTCCAGAATATCGGCATTATATTCTTCTAAGTAAGCTTGATAATAGTACTTTTCAAATGTTCTTCTCAACCCTTGAGCAAAAGAAGAATCTGATACTTGTAACTCCTTTATTTTAGAATCAATTATTTTCCATACAAACGCGCCCTCACGAGCTTCATTCACTACTCCTGTAATCCCAGAAAAGACCTTTTTATACTCTGCATTATTAATAATTCTTTTATATATTTTTGACATATCTCCGCTTCGATCCTCAGCGAAAATATAAGATTGTTCCATCCATTTATTAATGCAAAACTCACCTATTTGAGTATCGCGGTTTATGTATGCTTGTCGCAATTCCGATACTTGGCTTATAACTGAAGCATCATAAAAGTCAAGGTAAGCTGTCACATCACTTGCAAATTTCATGAGTTGACTTTGTTTTTTTTCAACATATTCATTTACATCCGTTTCGCGAAGACTTATTCTTAGCAATCCAGCGGAGATAAACTCGAGATTATTTTGTATCAAGCATTTCGTATTCTGAGATTCGAAGTAGAAACCTAATGGAATAATACAATAGTCTGCGCATAATAACACTGAAGCATTAAGGCTTCTCGACAATAGCTTAATCACTTCTTGATTTTGATCATCTTCAATTGCAAAAATCTCCTGTGTATCCTTGTTCAGATAATGGAGAAAGATATTTTTAAATTCGCACATTATCGTCAATTTATTTCCTTAACATATCAAAGTTCTTTCTCCTTTTGGAGTGTCAGTTTTCTAAAGAAATATGTCCTTGCGCTAATTGACCACATCCAGTTCCATAATTAGCAAATGAACCGAATACATAATTCGGAACAGAATTTTCGCTTAAATATTCGCTTATCTGTAATAATGCCTCTTTGCCTGGTGAAACAAAATCATTTTCTGCTCCAGGCCTTGTGTAGTTCAAGAAAGAAACCTTTACAGAAAAATTCGAATAGTCCGTATCATAGTTTTTGATCAACTTAATTAATGTATCCATTTCCTCTTTATTATCATTTTTACCTTTCATCACGAGATAATTCACCTTAATTCGGCATTCTTTATGTTTTGCCTGGTATCTCATCGCCCTGGAAAAAACAGCCTCAAAAGAATAATCCCGAGGAAGATTCTCAACAATTCCTTTCAATGTATCATAATTGCCACTATAATAAGGTATTTGAATTGTTCTTATTGGTAAATCCTCCTCTTCTAATGTATCAAATGCTTTTAGATTAAGACCAAATGAAGCAATATTGAATTTTACATGTGGATAAAGATCGCGAATCATTTCCATGCCTTGAGAAATATTATCAACAACCACCGAGGGCTCACCTATACCTGCAAAACTAACAAAAAAGTTTTTAAACTCGTCAGGGTTAATTCCGCTCTCTTTAACACAAGTATTAATCTGTCTTACATAGTCTATGGGATCCAAATATTCCACTGTTTCCGGCAAAGCCGCAGATGCACAGAATCTGCATCCCACAACGCAGTTATACATATTGCTTATTTCAATGGTTAAATCCTTTGTTTCCTCACCTTTATAATGAATAATAATTTGTGCTTCAAGTATTCTATCCTTTCCACTCTTTTTGTATGACATAAGGTATTTATTGACTAACTGATTATCCCAATTTCTTGAAGAAAACCTACAAACAGTATCCACTCGTTTTACTACATCCATCGTCTTCTTACCTAGTTGCAATTTTATATTCTTCTTATCCTTTTCATCATATTTTTCTAAAACGTCCCTCAAGCCCATTCGAATTGCAGAATAATAGTCTTCTACGGTTTTACTCATGGTTTTGTACAAAATTAGTATCTCCTTACAGAAATCATCAACAATGTCAGTGTCAACAGAGTATTTCTGATTAATGTACTTGCAAAAAATCCTTTCTTTTACCTTATCTTCATCGATTTCTTTCGCTAAACATCGTATTAAATAACTATATTTTTCCTGCATCTCGAGAAAAACATTCTGTGATCCACTCGCATATTTGCATATCATAGTAGCAAAGAGTTCAAAAAATTTCTTCCTATCTTTTTTACTCAAAAAAAACACATTCTGCTTTGACGGTCTTATCTGTTTTTTACAACCTTTACAAATGAATTTACCGTTCGAATATACTATATTTTCATCACCCATATCTCCATAGTAATAGCAACTATCATTATCACAAAACATATAGTTTCGGATATTCTCAATTTTCTTACTATCCTTCCACTTATCCAACTCCTTTTCAGGAGGTATAAACACAGCAGAATCATCATATAAATGGCCATACCGTCTCGTCAGTTTCTCTATAACGCCCCTCAGAATATTATCTACATATTCTTCTCCATCATCCTTTTTGAGCTGATAAAGAATACATAGCATAATCATGAAAACATCTGAAGCTTCTTCTTTTGCATTTTCAATATCATCATGTTGAAATGCCCACAGAAATTCACTAACCTCGCTTTGAAGATTTTCTTTTAGAGAATCTTTGCTAGAAGTTTTCCCCCAAAATGACTCCTCCATCAAAGTCTGTATATATTGCATAACTTCGTTATTATCTTTGTTATTCATCATCAATATACCTTATTTTCTAATCAGCAGGCAGCAATGGCTCCTCTACTGAAAAATGTTTACAATGAATTCCAGCCTCTTTAAACAGCGCAGGTAATTCCTTATCAACTAAGATCAATTGAGAATCAGATAGTATTCCATCTTCACCAAAAACCTCCAAAAAATATCTATACAGATTACTATACAGTTGAAAATCTTCCCTCTCACTAATATTTTTCATAGGTGTGTCAATAATTAAAAACGAGGGCAAAACTGTCGAAATATCATTCTCTTTTACATAGATATGTAAAGCTATTGCAAAACAAATTTTAAAAACCGATTTTTGACCTCCACTACTTAAATTATAGTAATCATATTTGAACTTCCCATCTGAAGAATACATACCAGGCAAAAAGGTTTTCTTGTCTATTTTGACCGTATCCTCTCTGTCTAAATATGTAAAGCCCACTGAAGATAGTACTTTCTCAAAAACATCACTAAGTTGCTGTAGGTTCAGTTCAAAATCATCTTTCTTAAAACTGTCTATGTATTTCTGACACATAATTATCTGTTCAGAAATTTTCCTTTCTTCAGTTTCTAAATCATAAATCTTTGCTTTAATCTTTCCAAATTCAGCCAAATAACGTATTTCAGCCAAATACATTCCAACGCGTTGTTGTAATTCTAGCAGATTATCTATGTCTGTATCGAAGCTATCTTCCTTCCTACATTTCATAGTTAATTTTTTTATCTTATCTTGAAGAAGTAAAATCTCTCTCTTCTTTTTTATCACTTCTTCTTCAATATCTAGTCCCAATATTTTTGATGTTTTTCCTATTTCTCTCGATACTGTAATCTTGTTTCTTATCCTCTCCTGTTTCTCTTTGAGCAAATTCAATTCTTTTCTTGCTTCTTTTATGGAGATTTCCGTTTTATCAAGCATTACTCTTAAAACATTATTACTTGCCATTTCCTTTAAAGAATTTTGACCTCGGCCCAAATAGAAAAAGGAATTATCCAATTCATCCTGCTGAAGATAGGAATACCAAAGAAAATTTAAAAAAGTAACATTTACATCAACAGATTTACCTCTAACCATTCGCTGCGGTTCAACACCCTCGATTCTATAGAAATAATCTGAAATAGAGCGCATCGTTCTATCACTAGATTTTGCATGTAAGGTTTCCCTACTATTACCTTCCTGTAAAATTATTAAATTCGAATTGATTCTTCTTTCCAGCGTAATATGTCTATCCTTAAGTGCCAACTGAACTGAAACATACTCTACTGAGTTATTAATTGCATTTGTAGTAATCAACGAGCCTCCAAGGGCATATTTAATTAAGTTTAAGAGAGTAGTCTTACCGACACCACTATTTCCATAAGAAAAGAAAATATTAGAATCAATTGGAATAAAAATATTCTTGGTGTGGCATTTGATTGCAATCGAAATAATCTTAATATCCATTGCACACTCCTTTCATAGCCATCCATCACTAGAATCGATATTTAGACACAAAAACAAAACATTATACAAAGCCTCTGCATATTCATTCTTTAGGTTCTCCAATTTCTGTAAGCTCCGGTTTTAACCCTTTTGTCTAATGGTCTTATCACGTTTTCTGGTATAGCCCACACATTGCAAAATTTTATTGCTCCCTTAATTTTCCCAGAAGCGCACATAATTTGAACATTTCGAACTGTCATGTCCCACTTCAAAGCAACTTCTTTGACTGATAAATACCCGTCCATAAAGCTCCTTTTCTTAGAGTTAATCATGCTATCTTAATTCTATCGTTCATGCGAAAAATGTCAAATTAATACATCCAGTTTACATAATTATACTAATCAATTCATAGATTCAAAAACGTAATGCACATTTCGGATAAACGGTACCCCTACACCGCATTAGCGGTGTAGGAGATCGCACCAACGGTGCGCTATCCGTTCTTTCGTTTATTTATTGGTTCCAGATCAAATGTAGTCCAACCTTTACTCTGCGCATAGGCTTCCATTTTTGCCTTGTCCTGCAGGATGAGGAAAAGGGAAATATACATTAGATAACACATAAAACATTTTAGGTATTCAATCTCTAAATAATGCCAATAAATATTCCTGAAGATCCAATACTTTATCATTCTTTCCATAGTAATAGTTATTAAACTCAATACCATCATAAAGAATATTCAACGAAATAAAGGTATTATATTCTGTCGAATACAAGTCCAGCATAACTGTCCACCCTGTCGAACCCTTTAATGGTAAAAAATCTCTCCTTAATTCAAAGGAGTTTATCATATTCTTGATTTCTCTAATAGTATAATCGTCATTAATGATTATAACCTCTCCAGTATTACCATTTCGAACATGTATTTCGTCCACTTCTTTATCTATATATAAATGTCTTTCGTTCAAAAAAATTATTATTGTAAATAGAATGACTATAGTTATAAATATGGATATCAATATTGCGCTAAAAATAATTATTCGATTTTTTTTCACATTATCACGCTCCTTAACTCAAAATAATCCGCTTTTGGAAATAAAATTCCTAAAAGCGGATTATCGATATTTAATCCACAAATTGATACCGTACTCAATTAGGATGTACTTTTACCATACGTACTGCGCTATTTCCAACAGTCGTATGTATAAAACGCCCGGCTGATGATGTCCAACCATCAGCAACTCTTATGTATCTACTATACGATAGAAGTCCATACTTGTACTGAACATAACCCAAACCAACAACCGAATGATCTCCGTACAGATAATGCCCTTGTACTACCATATGGAATGGAAATCCCGCATCAATCTCTCCCTTCATGTTGCTCCACGAAGCACTTGAATGATAAGACACTGTCGGTGAAAAACCTGCATTTGTTAAATATGTATTATATGCACTTTGCAAATTTGCGTTTGGCGTACCAGTTGATGTTGTACCCATCAGTGAATAATATTCTGTAAAAGTATCATTCCAAGAACTATCCCCATTTTTACGCAAACTCGAATATGCAGAGCTGCTCCGGTTATACCAATAAAGCATTAAGTTTGTCGCCGCAGTTGGAGCACAATGATTTATATATCCGCTAAAATCACCTGTTGTTTTGTATGTAATATTATAGTTCCATACATTCGACGATGTTTTACTGTCGTATCCAGATTCGTAATCATCTGTATTTGTTATGTAAACACTTCCTGACGAAGGCGGTGTACTGTTCCCACTATTTTTTTCAAATATTTCAAACCATCCACGCCATTCATCTGAATAATCTTCATTTTCATATACGTTTTTTTCGGATATATCAGCTATTACTTCCTTTTCTGTCCCAAAATCAGATACATTTATGTATCCTTCACTTACTTCAATAAAATAATCAAAACCTCCCAGGTATATGATTTTCTGAGAATTATATTTTTCCATGACAACCGCAGGATAAAACATTCCATCAGTTGAATATTCTATAATAGGGGCATATAAATCTTCAGCGCCTACTACAACATATCCAAGTCCCACGTTATTTTCATCATGAATTTGCATATAATAGGCACTGATATTTCCCGATAAGTCATACATCTCATGAGGTGCATCTAAAATGATCCCCAATCTCCATCCATCCGATGTTTCTTTGTCTAGACGGATTATTGACTCTACATGAATCGTTGCCATCATTCGCGCCTCTTCTGGAGTGATGAACATTTTGGATGCAGCTGACGCTTCAAAACTATTAGATAGTATTCCACACAAAATCATGACGCAAGACAGCATTATTGCTAAAAATTTTCTTTTCTTCATTTTCCCTCCATTTCTGCGCAATAGTCGCAATTCATTTATAACATTAATCAAAAAAACGTAGATGATATATAATTGCTTATACCTCGCTTGGAAATATTTCACTATTTCATCTATCATTTTGATTTTCAATTTGCAAATATACGACTAACAAATCCTATTAGTTGCAGAACCGCACAAATAATTATCGAGAGAAGAATACTTCCTGCAAAAATCGTAATGCCAGAAAAGTACAATATAACTGCAATCAGCATTTCTAAAACAAGAAAAAATCTGGTGATCATGCCAAATATTCTTCTCTCGGATTTTGACAGGGGGTTATTGTCTGATTCAATTGTTCCTATTATCAATATAAAAAAGCTCGCCACAATGGAAATGATCCAGATTTGTCGCAATGATACGCACTCTGATAACACTATTCTTGTGGCTGCAAATAACATCGCGGAGGAAATGACAAAGCATCCAAACTCACTCTTTAGGTGATATCCTCCGCCAAATTTTCTAATAGGCGTTATCGCCAACAAGAGAACAAATGTAGTTTTAATACTTCCGGAAACAATTCCAACAACAATCAGCAATAAGCACCATACGAGAATAATTTTTAGTCTATTAAACGCATATCTATAAATCTTATAATCCTTTTCTTCTTCGATCAAACACCTTGTCAAATAATCAAGATATCGGTCTATCATAATTGGTATTAATCTATTATTTTGCTAATAACTGCTTCATATACTTTTATTAATGGTTTGAATAGCAAAACTATTAAAAAGCATCCCGCAATGTTCAAAATGACATCGTCAACATCTACAACATGATTATCTATCTTTGTAATTAAATTTATGATCAATTGCGATGATTCAATTAACAGACTACACACTGACGAAAAAAGAAATAGTTTCTTTGGTGAGGGGCTTGATTCTGCTAACTCATAGTAGAAGAACGGGACTGGAATGAGCAACAGTACATTTCCTATTATCTGAATATAATTATGATGTTTTATTAGTGTATATATTGTACTAAAGGGAAAAATTTGAATGTTCCAATATGATTGGTGTTCTGCCCAAGGGAAATGCTCAAATGTAAAAGGAAATATCACTGACTTTACTAAGATTAACACGTATAAATTTAATATACAGAGCACTAAAAATCTTCTGTTGTTTATACGCTTGTTAAATCTCTTTATGCATAGCGGTATTATCAATACTATGTATATAACTATCATAATTTCTAAATGTAAATCATATATCATGATATTCTCCGTCACCACGTCCACGAAATTGTTATATCACCTGACATCAAATATCCTGTTATCTGTCTTAGATAAAGCCTATACTCCCCACTGGTATCCCCAGTCAAAGAGCAACTTCCCCCTAAGGCTGAATCTATAGTATCACTATCTTTTGTGTCCCATCCTATAATAACTCTTCTTTGAAGCATAACATAAATATTATCCGGAACCACAGAATAACAGTTATATAAATCCACCGTAAATGTCGGAGTATTTGTGGTATCCCATGTTCTGGAAGAGTATACCCCTTTCGTCATATAATATGTGCTGTCATACGAATCCGATTCCGCAAGTACAGATATTGATGGCAAAATAATCACAAAAGCACACAGCAGCAAGCAATTAATCAATCTTTTAAATCTATACATAATTTCCTCTCCTTATTTATATCCTTGATAATTCTTGACAAACCGTTTTTATGTACTAATAAAATAAACTTCTCGATGATGATGTATATTCTGAGGCTTCAGTCACTCATTTACATCCTTATGTCCTATGCGATACTTTTTCAAATCTTCCGGTGCTTCCGGCTGATTCATAAGAATACAAGATGCTGAATTAGCATCAATAGTTAAAATCGCCTTCGCAACACCTTTAAGAACCTGCTTCTTCTGTTTTGATACGTAATTCTTAGATTTTTTATTCATATGATTTCTCCTTTCGTCCCCCTGCAAGAAGAGAATAATCAACTACGTCCTGTACTTCAATATAACTTGCACGAACAGCATTTTTTCCTGCACGAATAAACATCATGTCATATCATGTTCTATATCACGGAATTATTCTGTATCAGTTTGTTCATATGAAGATGCTCTATTGCTAATATCTGTATGAGGTGTTTCAGATGCTTTAGAGGACTGGTTTATGAAAGTAAAATCGAAAACAATTGGTAAAAGAATATGTCAGCGAAGAAAGGAAATGCACCTTAAGCAGAAAGACCTTGCTGAATTACTCGACATTTCAAACAATCATCTCTCAAGTATTGAAACTGGTGCATCAATGCCCAGTTTGGAATTGTTCATAAAAATATGTGACAAACTTAAAGTTACTCCCGATTTCATTCTTTTAGGATCTATTCATTCTAATAATCTGCCCCAGAATATATGCGATAAAATAAGTCGATGCACTCCAGAGAAACAGCAAATGTTGGATGAAATAGTCAATATCTTCATGAAAAAGCAATAAAGAACTCGTTTTGTCTTATTGTCTTCAATCAGATTCCATCATATAATCTGTATATGCGAATTATAATCTGTGATGACGAACAAATTATAATTGATCAGATAAGGGAATACCTTATCTGTTTCTTCACCTCTAATAAGATGGATTCTCCTGAAATAATCGGGTATACCGATGGACACGATCTCCTTAAAGATACCAAAACTATAGATATTCTGTTTCTAGACATAGAAATGCCGGAGATAAACGGAATTCATATAGGTAGAACAATATTTAAAGAACAACCCTCAGTAAAAATCTTCGTTATTACGTCTTTCATGGAATATCTGGATGAAGCAATGCGTTTTCATGTTTATCGGTATCTGTCAAAACCTATTGATAAACATCGATTATTTCGAAACTTAAAGGATGTTCTGTCAGAATTCGCTCACCCATCAGGCATAACTGATAAAATACTTATTTCCAATGGAGCTCAGAATAAGGTAATCCGATATTTGGATATTATCTTTGTTGAAGCCATGCGTCACAAAACCAGGATAATGACTAAGGAAGGAGAAATTATTTCGACCGAGACCATGACATATTGGATAAAAAAGTTAACCTATGACTGCTTTTACCAAACAAACCGAAGTTTTATCGTCAATATGAATTACGTATCTGATTTCAAACATGATACGGTGTTTCTATGCCACAATGAGCACTCTGTTCTATTAACCAACAAGAAATACAGTGATTTCAAAAAACATTTTTACCGTTATATTGAAAAGGCATTATGAATATTCAAACCGCAGTATTCCTTTTATTTTCATATGTTTGTGAGTTGTTGATTTTTCTATTTTATAGTAGAAGGTTTCTGCAGGAAAAATTATCCATCCAGAAGATTTATGTGATTACTTCTATCACATATTTTGTTATGTTCATTTTTTCGCTTTTTGATAAGGCCGCAATCAATACCATTTTATATATAGTGTTTAATGCATTACTTTTTGCATTTTTCTTTGACGGTCGATGGTATAAGGCATTTTTGCATACTCTCATTCTTACTTTTCTTATGGGCACCTCTGAATTCTTAACTCTTATACTTTTACAGCGATATACACTTGACTACTATAATGAAACTTATATTCTGCAGAATAGGATAATATATGCCCTTATCAGCAAATTAATATTCTTTATCGTAGTCTTTTTAGTATCAAGATTATTTGGAAAAAAAACCAAGCTTCATGAGATTACTAAACATTTTTCCTTAAGACTGTATATTGTTCCATTTATATCATTGTTTATGATGCTTATCGTTATAATGGTTTGGACAAATGATTTTTCCATTATTGCTAACTTACCTACAACTCTATTTATCCCCATAATTACGATACTTACCATCTTATTAAACATTCTTGTTTACTGGGATGAATATAATAGAATAAAGCGAGCATCAGAAAAACAATCACTGATACTTAGACTGCAACATGAAACAGACATGTGCAATTATTACCAAAAACTGCTTCAAGAAACCGAGTACCGCTCAGCCCTCATTCATGATATAAAAAACCATCTACAATCGATTCAGTCTCTGGTTGAGATGGGAGATACCAATTCCACCAGAGAATATATAAATAATCTCCTGGAATCGCCCGCCCTGTCACAATTCAGCAAAAGATCAGATAATGACCTTCTTAATGCATTATTATCGAGATACGAAGAAGAATGTAATAAATTAAAAATATCATTTGACACCGATATAAGAAGTAAAACTATATCCTTCTTATCAAGTGAAGATATTACAACCCTTTTTGGAAACATGATGGATAATGCCATTGAAGCATCAAAAGAAACAAGTAACCCTTTTATCGACCTAATCATAGAGTCAAGATTGGAGGATGCGTTTACACTGATAAAACTTAGAAACTCCTATAATGGTCGGCCATTGAAATATGATTCTAACGGAATGATAGTAACAAGCAAAGGTGATAATAAAAATCACGGCTTTGGCTTGAAAAGCATCCAATCTGTCATAAACAAATATGACGGTGATATGCATTATATCGAAGATGAAGATACTAAAGTTTTCACTATGATAATTTCTCTAAAAAACTTGGGTGAGCCGGAAATATAAAGGGGCTCCAAAGTTGATTAGGTTCTGTTTTTTTAGGTTCTTTCGTGCACAAACCCAAAAATCTTTGGGAATCTTTTGGAACAATAAAGAACTTTTTGATACCTACAAAACAGGGATAAGCAAACGCTTATCCCTAAACCCTTATATAGAAAACCGTACCTCATAGCATCAGATGTCTTCGATTGATTATAAATCTTCAGGAAAGCTCAATATGCAATGAAGGATCCTTATATACTATAATGAGAAATCATCATCGGATTCATCCGGTCTAAGCAACTCGATCAGATCATACTGGGTACCGATATTTGTTACATCAATCTTCTTTACACAGTCCCCTGTCCAGTCAAATTGAGACTTCATTTCTCCTATCAGATCGATAATATCTGCTGTTGAAAGCTTCTTGTTAGAAATGTAACCGGAACCCTGGCGATGAGAAAAACCATGTTCTTTGAAAAATCTCCGCAAATCTATATATGCTTGCTGATATCTTACATAATATTTCTTTAATCCATTCGTATCCAGATCGAAATTTATCGCCTTATAATACTTTCTTTCCATCAGAACCTCAACCTAACTCACTGTGACCATAATGAACCAATAGATCTTCAACGTTGTAATCACCCGGATCATCGGAATCATCACTGTTGCAATAAAGCCATTCTTGTGCATTTTCCATGAACCATGACTGATCCTTGAGCCCAAGCATGATTTTCCCAAAATTAGCAAAATCAGTACTCCTTCCACCTCCGAGGTACTCAATACCCTTATCAGTTTCTTTTTTCTCCATGCCTCTTTTTTCAAAGATTCTATCTATCCCGGAGTAAATCTGTTCAATCGTATACTCACCGGTTTCTGAAATCTTCTCTTCATTCATTCTGATTATCATTTTTATCATTATCATCACCCCTATACTTTTCATCGCATCGACCGCAGTTTACATCCAGATGACAATCTATATAGAAATTATACTATTTTATTCAGCTATTTCCATCACATATTATTCTTTATTCAATAATCATCTATTTTTTCCTTTTCCCGCGCCCCTTGGGCAGCTGCATCTTTTTATATACTGTGGAATATTTTTCCACCAGCATTTGGAAAAACTCTACCTCTGACGGATCCATTTTATTGAAATTCATTCCAAGCTGCTTGCCTAAGGCTGAAAGAGTCGTCTTCAGTGGATCAGTTGATGAGGCATATTCATTTACTGCATCGATCACTTCCGTAAGAGGATTATTCTGTTCCCCTGTCTCCTTATCTTTTCTGTGCTTTTCCTTTATATCCTTGGCTATAGCCGTGATATCCTCACTGATCAATCGACTGAAGTACTCATTCTCTTCGATCTCGCTTGCCCTGAGAGTCCTTATATAATGCTCAGAATCCGGAACTTCATTCCCAAGCTGTATCTTACTGCGAATCAATGATACATACGCATTCAGGTTGCGTATCTGCATCTCTGCGAGGCTGTCTATGTATATCTCCATATCGCTCATGAACTTCCAGAAGTCAGGATGCTTTATGACCTCACAAAGAAGCCTGTTATTTATCTTCCCACTCATAAGCACTTTTACGGCATCATCATCCAGCTTAAGTTCGGATATCTCGGATCCGCCTTCCCTTTCGTTTTCCGTAAGCCCAAGAAGATAATCCGATGTCACACCGTAATATTTTGCCAATATGGTTATAGACGTGTGGGATATATCCTTATAGTCATTGCTTTCATAGCTTCCTAGTGCAGATTTTGAAATACCCGTCTCTGCAGCCAGCTCCTCGAGACTCAGCTTTCTTCCCACCCTTAGATCCTTTAGTTTTTCCTGTATAGTCAGCTCCGTTTTCACGTTCATTTACCTCTCAAAAATATCACCTTAGCCAGTAAAAGCATTTCCATAAGCTTGGAAATTTTTTTCATTTTATCAAAAATCCCGCCTTTCGGATATACGGTACACACCCCCTATATTTCATACAATCCGATATGAAAATGATCCTGACAAATGAATGAGGCGGTTCCAAAAGAACCCGGTGTTTCCCGGAAAGATCGGACGTCACTGTAAGAAGGAAGGATCTAAAAGTATGTCCGAACTCAGAAAGGAGGTGAAAAAATGAAAAACAGAGTCAGACAGCGGATAAACCGCCGCTACAAGGAGGAAATGCTTAACCCCAAAGATGAATGTGGGGTCAATGACCCGACAGCATACATGGCTGTAAGAAACATCATAAAGGAATCAATCAGGCAAAGAACATATCAAGGCAAAGCAAAGAAATGAATTCTGATAACCCTGTAATGATCCCGGATACGGTCGTTAAAAGGACTAATTTACCGGATGACCGGTTTTCTTCGATTTCTTCACCAGTTCCCGATACAATCGGTTATAATGATTCCGAGGCTGGCGACCTCGAGTTATCATTCTTGGAAAATCGAAGAAAGGAATTATTAGTCAGAAAACTACATACAAACAAGATCGTAGAGCCTACAGAAAGCTTCAACTGCTTTCGAACCAGAGTAAAGGATGCTCCAAACGGACGTATTGTCGCTAAGACCTATAACGATCTTATAGACAAACTTTATGAGCACTATTACGGTTCCAAAAACAGGATTCCCACTCTTGAGGAAGCAGTCAACGAATGGATAGACTCCCGGGAAGCAAATGGCACAATTGAATACATGACAGCGCTGCATTATAGGGACGATTTCAGAAAATACCTTGCGGATCTGCCCATAGCAACCATGAAGATCACCGATATCACAAAGAATCATCTCATGAATGCATTCGAGACTATAGTCGGAGACGGTACCGGGATCAGCAAAAAGGCTGTTAACAACGTCAAAACCGTAATAAACGGAGCATTTGACTATGCAAATCTTCATGACGGGATAAACTGCTTTGATGCCAGAACGGTCAAGATAAGGGATCTGATACGGAAATGCAATGATTCTAAAAGCAAGGATTCGACCTATACCCGTGAAGAAGCAGAAAGCATAATCTCTTATCTGTCCAATCTGACCCCTTCCGTTTATTCTCTGGGAATAATGCTCATGTTCTGTCTGCCGATCCGTATAGGCGAATTACGAGCGTTAAAATGGGAGAATTATGACAGGAATAACCGTCTTCTGCATCTGAATCATTCGATAGTCTGTAAAGCCGATGGAGAAACCCACCGTAAAGCTGTAGATGTCGATTATATGAAAAGGCATTCGGATTCAGGAAAAAGATCGCTGGATATAAGCG
>JAEEGL017302392.1_pt1 | contig 19548 bp, 20 predicted proteins | sample 9134231 | NCBI WGS metagenome assembly JAEEGL01 (sample SAMN16246548, study PRJNA631951) | gut metagenome | biome: gut microbiome; feature: rumen; material: fiber-attached | host: Bos | place: Iran: Karaj | collected 2018-10 | reverse complement strand
GCCTTTATGATGTTGCCCCAGGTGATGTCGTCGTGCATCTTGTCCGTGTATATGGTGACCTCGGTCTTGTTCGGAGTCACGCCGAGGGCCTGCGCCATCTTGGCGGCATCGGCCACGCGGTTGCCTGAGAGGATCGTCCTTTGCATGGGGACCACGCCGCACCTGTAGTAGATCCTGTAAGCGGGATCCTCGGGCAGGCGCGAGATGGACTCAAAGAAGTCCTCCAGAACACGCACGGTCTCGTCCTCGGGCATGTCCTTTATCATCATGGCAAAGTTGTCGTTATGGCAGCGCGCGCTCGCGTAGACGAAGTCAGCTTCGTTCATGGCCTTTACGACATTGCGCAGCACGCGGTTAGCCGTGTTGTGCCCGTAGACTTCATTTATCACGCGGAATTCCTTGATATCGAAATGCACGAAAGTGTAGTCGCTGATGCCGCTGTCTGTCGGCATCTCCAGGAAAGCCACGAGGTGGTTCCAGTTATAGTGCCCCGTGATGGGCTCGGTGAATGACATCTTGTAAAGCAAAGCTTTATCGAAACGGTCTGCGTCGTCGGAGATGATATCCTTGGCGATCTCGTCCTTAAGCTCGCACTCGTAAAGCAGCCTGAGCTTCTTGGAATACGTAAACGCGGATATAACTTCAGACTCGGCCTTAAGCGAAAGGTCGCTGTAAACGCGGTGGGCCGCTCCGTCTCCCGCGAGGTCTTTAAAGATAGTGGTGATATTCTCGCGGCTGATCTCGATCTCATCGTCAGTTTCCAGGGAGAAGCAGTAGGAGCCGTTAAGCCTGATGGAATCCAGATCCGCGGGGTACTCTGCCTTGTCGTCATCCGGCCTGAACTCGATTCCGATCACAGGCTTATCAAGACTTTTAATGAAGAACACTCCGGGGTAATCATAAGTGCCGAAAGCACCCCTATACTTGCTGATCTTATCCGGGATGACGCCGCCGGTGAATGCCCGGATATCTTCTTCGGACGCATCGGTGTAGAATAACAGACGGTCAGGCTTATAAAGCTGGTTCAGTTTATTAACAACCATAGTCTTTCCCTCAAATAATCAGCAGCAAACCATACTATGTTTTGAATTATATACTTTTTTACTATTTATTTGTTGCTTCTATGCTTTTATGGCAATCGTATTTGGGAAACAGTTGTAAGAGGGATTATTCGTGACACTGACGGGTTGTTATTGTCGCTATTACTGATATAATCTCACCCATGAATTCTTTGCAGGCTAACATCTGTCTTATGTGCGTTACCCTCTGTTGGTCGACGGAGGTCATTATCTTCGCGTGTATACCTGACAGCGTGCCGCCGTTCGCGACGACGTGCCTGACTTCGATCGCAGGTGCGATACTGCTCGTGTTGTGTTTCTTTAAGCGCATTAAGGCGGAGCTTCAGCGCAAGGAGAGCAGGATCGTAAGAAGATGTGCGCTGCTCGGTATCCTTAACAATATCTACAACGTGCTTTATCTGTATGGCCTTAAGTTCTTTGACGTTTCTTCCGGTGCGTTTACGCTGTCGATGACGGCTGTAGTGCTGCCGGTTATACTCTTTACTCTTAAGAGGAAAGTCAGCATTAAGACATGGATCTCAGCGGGATTCGTATTCTTAGGTATCGCACTTGCGGTAGGTAATAACGCCAATGTCGGCCAGATCTGGGGCGCTGTCCTGATAGGTGCGGGATGCATAGTAAGAGCGGTCTATATCGTTATCCTGAATAAGTTTGCTGCACAGGACGATCCGATCTCGATGTCGGCATTCATATCCGCTATCGTAGCTGTAATATCCGCGGTGCTTTGGCTGGCGACGGAACCTACAGGTTTTGTTGATCTTCCGTGGAACAGGAATATCGTCGCGAGCCTTGCGATCTATTCTTACTTCATCGTAGCTTTCGCACAGACTCTTAATATCTTCGCGCAGAAGAAATCCACTCCTGCGAATGCAACTATCATCTACTCGTTGGAGATCGTATTCTCAGTTATATGGGGACTGATCCTGCCGTCGAGCCTTATCGATAATACAGTACTCACGCCATGGATTATCGTTGGTGTTGTGCTTGTTGTAATGGGTAACATTATCGAGGTAATCCCGTCACGTAAGGGGAGACTCGGTGAGACGTAAGATCGTAACGTACATACTGCTTATAGTGGCTTATTTCGTAGTCTCCGGACCGTTCAAGGTGATGGAGGTTATACCGGGATTCGCGGATATAAGACCTGTTACTATGCTTGGACCTATTTATGCAATATTCTTCGGAGTTCCGGGGTGCATCATATTCGCATTGATGAATCTTGTAATGGATGCTTTGTCCAACAGTCTTGCATGGTCTTCCATCGCAGGTCTTCTTGCAAACTTCGCGGGTCCGTTCTTCATCTACTATTACTGGAAGAAGATGTCGAAGACCAAGCCTCATCTTAGGACGCTTGGCAATGCCTTGCATTACTGCATCGTCGTTATCCTGATGGCGGCTCTTGAAGCCTTGATCATCACGCCTTCAGTCGCGGCCTTTTATCCTGACGTCAATTGGAAACTGTTCTTCATTTCAGTGCTTCTTAATACGTCTTTGTTCCCTATTTTCTTCGGGATACCTCTATCCATACTTATGAAGGAAGAATTAGGCTTCAAGCCTGTCGTAGGCGTTAATACTTCTGACATTGATAATTGAATCCGAGGGGCAGGTTGTGCGGGAATATGTACCTCTTATTCCAAATATATTGATATGATGGATTTAATTACTGATAATGCTCCCGAAGGAGGCATGAATGAAGTTATTGCTTAGGAAATCACCTGAGATTGCCGAGATAGAGGTAGAGGTTCGTTATCGCGAGAGGACCTCTGAGGTTGATAACCTTGTTAAGGTCATATCCCAGTCGCAGGAGACGATTTCCGGAATCCGTGAGAATGGTGACACCGAGCAGATCTACATCACCGATATCTACTATATCGAGGCTGTCGACCGTGATGTCTTCGCTTACAAGGCTAAGGATGTTTATAAGATCAGAAAGACTCTTTATGAGCTCGAAGAGGACTTGAGGGAAAAGTACTTCGTACGTATTTCCAAGAGCACGATCGTTAACATCAAGGCCGTTAAGTCCATAGCTCCCGAGGATTCCAGACGCGTAAAGCTTCTGCTTAGGAACGGGGAGTACCTTCTCGTTTCAAGAAGCTACGTCAATGACTTCAAGAAGGCCATCGGAATGAAGGAGGTAAAGTGATATGGATTGGATCAGAAGATCTCTTCTTAAAGCATCCATAATATCCGCTGTCTGCTTTATCTCGGGCATTGTTTTGTATTCGGTAGCTTGTTGGATTGGCGGAAACCTAATAAAGCCGGTTGACGTTATCCTTTTGTTCCTGATGTTTATCGTGATAGGTATTCTTAACTTCATCAGGTTCAATGTGGAGAGAACTAAGTGGGCGATGTCTAAGCCTGCGATAGTGAAGAACGTAATATTCGCACCCTTGTTCTATGTGGTAGCGATAGTGTTCGTATCACTGATAGTAGGATGGCTTGATAAGGAAACACTTCTGATATTGTCATTGGTGTTTATCGTAACTTTCCTTGTCTCACAGATCTTCGTATTCACGGTTGCCAAGCATAATACCGATAAGATGAACGATGCTCTCGAAGTATTTCGTAAGGAGCATTTTGGAGATGAACAAGAATAATATCATTTCTGTTGTGCGTGTATTTCTCGCACTGGCCTGCTGGTATCTCGTAAACAAGTTTGGCGGAAGCTTTGTAGATTCACTTCTTGAAGGCCGCGTGCCTGATATCGTCCGCATGGTTGCAGCTTCTATGGTTATTCCTTATACGGTAGCTCTCGGAGCATTCTTTCTCGTAACACTCGGCATGAGAAGATCCCCTGTGGAAGATACTTGCGGCACTCCATTTAAGTTAACTTTTGGAAGTATCGTTAAGTACTTTGTCATTCAGACCGGTATAGCATTACCCGGAATGTTTGTGATCAATATCGTGCTTACGGTTATGGGAAAAGAGACGGGAGGAACGACACCGGAAAAGCTACTGGCTCACCCCGTGTTTTATGTAGTGCTGCTTCTTATCTTTAATCCCATATTCGAAGAGCTTTTGTTCCGTAAGTTCGTGCTCGAGAGGATATCCGGACTGGGCTTTAAGTGGGCAGTAATTATATCGGCAGTGCTTTTCGCCATGCCGCACCTGTTCTCGCAGGGTCCTGCCCAAGTGCCGTATACCTTCGCGCTGGGTCTCGTGTGGGCGTATGTGATGGTAAGGTCGAAGAAGCTGTGGCCTGCTGTTGTGCTGCATTCTCTTTCTAATCTTTACGGTGCTTTTATCCCCATGATAGTTACTGCAATTCATCCTGCACTTTCTGTGGTTTATGTGATGTTTACCATGGGTGTTGTGCTTCCTGCAGCAATCATCCTTATGGTGTGTGGAAAGAAGAATCTGTCTATGTAATTCCTTCTTCGTATGAGATAATGAGCGAAGGAGAAAAGCATGGCTGATTTTGATTTGATTCTTTACGACCTCGACGGTACTGTCTGGGACTCGATCCCGCTTATCATGGACTGCTTCAAGCATGCCTATATCGAAGTGTTTGGAGAATGCACCAGAACTGATGAAGATCTTATGAGTTATATCGGACGTCCTTTGCCCGATACATTTGCCATGCATGATGAGGAGACGCAGCAGAAGCTTCTTGATTCTTATCTGACTTACAACCATATGCTTCTTGATCAGGATGTAATCCCGATGTTCCCGGGAGTCACTGATGATCTTAAGTACATAAAGCAGACAGGAATGAAGCAGGGCGTGGTAACGAGCAAGCGCCACAGGGCTGCTGATGTCACGCTGAAATTTAAGGGACTCTTTGATTTCTTCGATGTCTGTATCTGTAAGGAAGACACAGAGAAGCATAAGCCCGACGGCGAACCTCTCATCATCGCTGCGGGTAAACTCGGTATAGAAGATATGAGCAGAGTAATCTATGTAGGTGATGCGCTCCCCGATGCTTTATGTGCCAAGAATGCAGGCGCGAAGTTCGCTCTCGTCAGCTGGTCGAAGATGGATAAAGACGATATTTTAAGGCAGTCTCCGGCCGGTTCGAAGGTTATTTCAAATTTGCGAGAATTAGTTGTTGACAAAACATGACCTCGCTCATATAATAATCAGGCACGCGGGATTAACTCAGTGGTAGAGTGTCACCTTGCCAAGGTGAAAGTCGCGAGTTCAAGTCTCGTATCCCGCTCCAGATAACAAGCCTCCGCATTGATGCGGAGGTTTTTCTTTTTCTCATAATTATTTCTCGCCGATAAGGTGTAAAATATAAGTTAGTGTTAATCTCAAGAGGGGGAGACTGGGGTGAAAATTCTTAGGAATCTGTTTACGGTCACGGCTTTAATACTGGCTGTTGTTCTGACCGGCTGTTCCTTGCCGATCACAGAGCCTACTTTCGTTACGGTTCCCTCGATTGATGGGCAGGCATCCCAGCCCGATACGATATCGGTATCACTTGAGTCCGTCGACACGGAGGAGACAACAGATCTTTATATGGCAACGGAACAGCTTGATTTCAGTAACTATGTATTCGTAGGAGATTCGAGGACGGTCGGTATGGGCCAGGTCCTGGGTCTTGATACCATTGCGGAGATCGGTGTAGGTTACTCATTCCTTGCAGCTCACAGGGAAGAGATACTCGAGTATGAGGGCAAGAATATAGTCTTCAATCTCGGTGTTAACGATCTTGCTCATATCGATGACTATATCGAGTTCTTCCAGCGTCTGCCCGAAGAATTCTGCTTCGACAATAATATCTATGTAGTATCGGTCAATCCGACATCCGGAGCTTATTCGAGCATGAACGGAGATATCGATTATTTCAATGTCCAGCTGTCCGACAGCCTTCCTTCCACATGTAAGTGGATCGACACCTGTTCTTTCTTAAGAGAAGCAGGATTCGGATCTCCTGACGGACTTCATTATGATCAGCAGACATACGAATTGATCGCGAATCTTATCTACAATAACGTAATGCTCTATCAGAGTCTCGGCTATTGATGTATTGAAGTAATGCATAACAGAAAGATCCGTAAAACATTATCAGCATTAATGATGCTTGCTCTAATGGCAGGCATCTGTTCTTGTGAGGTTGAAGAACCTGAAGAGACAGTGACAGAGACCTTCGAGGAGACTGTACAGACAACAACGGAAGCAACTGAGACCACTGAGACTCAGCCGACGGAACTCCTTGCTCCCATCATCGTGGAGACCGAACCTCCGCGCATCCCGTTTACCCTTCATGACAGATCGATAGCTGAAGAGAATGATGAGAATTTCATCGGTATCCTTGATGATCTTGTGAACTCCTACGAGTATCCGGATCAGTCATACGAAGAAGATATAAATGAACGTCTCGATCAGATAAGAGAGGTAAGCGAAGAGGATTATGCCCTCGCGGTCAATATCATCTATAACTGGAACGAGCTATTCATGGATCCCGGGTATCCTGTCATTATTGACGGCACTGAGGACGCACAAACAGGACTTGAATCATCAGGTATTCTTAATAGCCGTGAACAGGCGATAGTCATACTCGGATATGAGCTTGATAACGGTCAGATGCAGCCGGAACTTATTGGCAGACTGAATGCTGCTGCAGCGCTTGCAGAGACCTATCCCGAGACTTTGATCGTCTGCTCCGGCGGAGCGACCGGTCCTAATAATCCTCAGGGCAATACTGAAGCCGGGCTTATGAGGGATTATCTTGTCGATGAATGCGGCATCGATCCGTTACGCATATTCATCGACGAGCGCGCCCAGACGACTGCCGATAATGCCGTATATACCTTCGACATCCTCGAGGAACAGGGCGTTCACCAGATGACGATAGTTACTGCTACTTACCATATCCGCTGGGGTGAGATGGTATACCGCACAGTGGGTTACTTGTGCGAGGTCCAGCAGGAATATGTTATAGAAAGCATAGCGAACTACTGCTTCGAGGCAGAGCCTACTGTGTACGTCTACAGGGCAGGTCACAGGTTCGCCGCCAGACAGATAGCTGAGATCTTAGGTCTTTCTCAGAATGAAGTAGAAAACCTGCCTTCTCCCTTCAATTACTGATATAATGAACTTACATATCAACTAGGGAGGTTTATTATGGCTGTAATTGAGATTAATGCCGATTCTTTCCAGAGCGAAGTACTTGAAGCAGGATCATTGGTCCTCGTGGATTTCTGGGCACCCTGGTGCGGTCCTTGCAAGATGTTGGGACCCGTTATCGATCAGCTCTCGGAAGAGTATGAAGGCAAGTTAAAATTCTGTAAGTGCAACGTTGATGACAATACTGATCTGGCAGCTTCATGGGGCGTATCCAGCATCCCCGCAGTCAAGATCTTTAAGAATGGTGAGATAGTATCTGAATCCTTGGGATTCAAGCCTCTTCCTGCCATCAAGCAGTTCATCGAGCAGGCTCTGGGTTAAGACTTAAACTCAGGCAACAACTCATCTCCGGATGCGTCTTCTTCCTGAATAAACGCATTCGTCTGACCGAGTAAAGAAAGGTATTCTGCCGCAGCCGCGTAATGGCCCTGCGGCAGTTTTCTTTGCAGGAAATCCGGAAGTTTCATCGCAGGATATTTATAAGCGAAAGGCGTGTACTGGTTCATAAGGCTGATGTAAATGTTGTTGCCGTATTTGCCGCGCAGGTGATCGAGCACTTTCTTCGTGTCGAACAGCTGCCCCGGAAGCATAAGATGACGCACGATCAGGCCACTTCTCATAAGCCCGTCCTCGCCTATGACGGCAGGTCCTGTCTGGCGGTACATCTCGTCTATGGCAGCGCATGCGGTCTCCCAATAATCTTTCGCCGCGCACAGCCTTCCTGACAGGGAAGAAGAGAAGAACTTCAGGTCAGGCATATAAATGTCGATTATGCCGTCGAGCATCTTAAGCGATTCGACGGATTCGTATCCGCCGGAGTTGTACGCGACGGGTATGGTAAGCCCCTTCGCGCGTGCCTTTGTGACAGAAGCTGCAATGTGCGGGATGAAGTGCCCCGCCGTGACAAGATTGATGTTGTGCGCGCCCTGCTCCTGCAAAGACAGATAGAGGTCACAAAGCCCGTCGGCATCGTAAGTCCTGCCGCACCCCGTGGGACCCCGCGAGATGTCGTAATTCTGGCAGAAGATGCACTTAAGGCTGCACCCCTCGAAAAACACCGTTCCGCTCCCTCGGCTGCCCGTGATCACAGGCTCCTCGCCGAAGTGGAGCATGCTCAGATTAACGATAGGTTCAGCGCCCATCCCGCAGTAGCCGACAGCGCCTGACACACGGTCCGCGCCGCACCTTCTGGGGCAAATTATGCAATTTTCATAATTAGAAGTAATCAAACCGTCACGCATATATTTATTATTATATATAGAAAATCGCTTTCTGAGTGTTAAAATCTAACGTGGAAAAATAGGAAGGCGGAGTAGGAAATGCACGAAGAATGCGGTGTTTTCGGAATTTATTCACGTTCGGGAGGAGAGGGGATCTCTCATGCGTGCTACTACGGTCTGTTTGCTTTACAGCACAGAGGCCAGGAGAGCTGCGGTATCGCAGTCAACAATGATGCAGAGATAACCTGTCTGAAGGACATGGGACTTGTAGGAGAAGTCTTTACTCCCGATGTTCTGGATAAGCTCAAGGGCACGATCGCGATCGGACATGTCCGCTATTCCACAACAGGTGCGAGCACGAAGGAGAACGCACAGCCTCTCGTAACTCACTACGTGAAAGGTACAGTCTCCATCGCACATAACGGTAACCTTACCAACTGCAATTCATTAAGAGAGAAACTCGAGGCTAACGGTGCGATCTTCCAGACGACGGTCGACTCCGAGGTTATCGCTTACATGGTAGCTTCTGAAAGATCAAGAACTCCGAGCATCGAGACAGCTGTCGAGAATGTTATGGAGAAGATCGAGGGCGGATATGCACTACTTGTCATGTCTCCCCGTAAGCTCATAGCTGCAAGGGATCCGTACGGACTGAAGCCTCTTGTTATGGGTGACCTTAACGGCGATACGGTATTTGCTTCCGAGACATGTGCTCTTGCTGCATGCGGAGCTAAGCTTATAAGAGACGTTAAGCCCGGCGAGATCGTTATCGTAGATGATGACGGGATCCGTTCAGTTCAGACACCGGCAAGACGCCGCGCAGGATGTATCTTCGAGTATATCTACTTCGCAAGACCGGACAGTATCATCGACGGTGTTTCAGTATACGAGTCCAGGATCAAGGCTGGACAGCTTCTTTATGAGCAGCACCCTGTGGATGCCGATATCGTTATCGGTGTTCCCGAGTCAGGCCTTGATGCCGCACTCGGATTCTCACAGGCTTCCGGCATCCCTTATGTTAAGGGCTTTGTTAAGAACAATTACATCGGCAGAACCTTCATCAAGCCTTCACAGGCACAGCGTACCGATGCGGTAAGGATTAAGCTTAATCCTATCGAGTCTGCTGTAAGAGGCAAGAGAGTCGTAATGACCGATGACTCCATCGTAAGAGGTACGACGATCGCCAATATCGTACGTATGCTCCGTCAGGCAGGCGCGACCGAGGTTCACGTAAGGATCTCTTCTCCGCCGTTCCTGTACCCCTGCTATTACGGAACTGATGTTCCTTCAACTGATAAGCTCATCGCACGTAAGTACACAGTAGAGCAGATCTGCGAGAAGATAGGTGCCGATTCACTCGGATATCTTGATGTTAACAGTCTGCCTGCGATGCTCGGCCTTCCCAAGACCGCAGCTTCCGATAAGTGCTACTGCGACGCATGCTTCACGGGTGATTATCCGAATGCCGGTACAGGCATAGATCTTCTTAACGGAGGCGGCGAGCAGCTTGAGAAGTGATTCCGGCAAAAGAGGATTCTCTGCTCTTAATGCGCTTCTCATCGTAGTCGCGTTAGGCTTCATCGTGCTCGATGCAGGCTACGGATTTATGTATTTCACGAAGGTCCGCGACGGTGTTAACGAACACGTGACTATCGAGACAGGTAATCCCGTTACACTCGATCTGTTCATCACGGAAGACATTCCCGCGACGGCTTTCATCACGGATGTTTCTCAGATCAATACTATGGTGCCCGGAACATACGGCCTTAAGGTCAAGACACTCGGAGTTACACGCGATGTTATCCTCGATGTTGTCGATACCACGGCTCCCACTGGTACTGCTGTTCCCCAGACAGTCTTCCAGGATGATATCCCTGACGTTCAGGATATCGTGACTGATGTATACGATCTTGCTCCCGTTACAGTAGCGTATGTAGATGAACTTTCAGCTCCTCTTGAAGGTGGTTCTTATGACGTTCAGGTAAGACTGTCAGATCCGTACGGGAACGAGACGTTGGTTAATGTTCCTTTCGAGGTTACTGCAGATACTACTGCTCCTGTCCTCGAAGTTCCTGAGTGCATCTACGCTTTTATCGGCGGCAGCACATCTTACATGGACGGTGTCACGGTAAGTGATGATTATGATCCCGAGCCCGTTGTGGAAGTTGATCTTTCTGAAGTTCAGACGGACACTCCCGGCGTGTACCAGATCACATATACTGCGACGGATGCTCACGGCAATTCCGTATCGAAGAATGCCGACCTCATTCTCGAGGTTATGCCTGAAGTATCTCTCGACAGAAGAGAAGTTTACGGGCAGGCCGCAGAAGTTCTTTACAACCAGGTGCTCGGAGGCGAGCCTATCGAGAGTTTCACTGATGTTGAAGTTGCATTCAGGATCTTCAGCTGGGCTTCACGTAATATCAGCTATACAGGTACATCAGACAAGTCCGATTGGACTATCGCAGCAACGGACGGATTCGATACACATACAGGCGACTGCTACACATACTATGCGGTATGCAGAGCGATGCTCGATGTCGCAGGTATCGAGAACGTAAGAGTGGAGAGGTATCCGATAACGACATCTCCTCATTACTGGAATCTTATCAAGATCGACGGACAGTGGTATCACTGCGACGCATGCAACTTCGCAGATACATCGGGATTTGTATTCATGCAGATCGATTCCGAGCTTGATCACCACCACGACTTTAACGGTGCGACGGTACCGCCCAGAGCAAGTGTATCCGTTCAGGACAGACTTGATTTTACTAACTTAACGATGGAAGACATTGAGGAATAATGAGAAGACACGAAGGCGAACATAAGCAGATTAAGACTCCTGCAAGGATCAAGAGGGCACGTCAGAAGAAAGCACTGACGGCAGCTGTTGTCGTGCTGCTTGCTGCGGGCGTAGTATTCATGGCCTACAGACTTTACGTGCACCACATGATGTCCAAGATATACGAAGTGGTTACGATCGAGGCGGGTTCGACGATCGACGCTGCGCTTTTCGCACAGGAAGGTGTTAATGCTGTTCTTGTTACCGATGTATCCGGTATCGATACCACGGTGCCCGCAAGCTATGGCGTCAAGGTCAGCGTAGGAGATCATCTCAAGGTTACGCGTGACGTCATCCTCAACATCGTTGATACGACGGCACCTGCGGCAGAGGCTGTTCCGCAGACGGTCTATACGGACGGGCTGCCTGCTCCTGAGACGACTGTTACCGGCATCACGGATCTGTCTTCAGTAACGGTCTCTTATGCCAACGAGATGCCCGCTGTGCTCGAGGGCGGACAGTACGATATCCCCGTGAAGCTCACGGACGCATACGGCAACGAGACGGTCATCAACGTGCCGTTTACAGTGATCGACGACCACACGGCTCCGCTTATATATGGACCGCATGATTTCGAAGCTTTCATAGGCGATGCGATCGTCTACATGGAAGGCATCACGGCGGAAGATGATTATGATGAGAACCCTGTGCTTGAGGTTGATACTTCAGCTGTTAATGTAACTGAGGAAGGATACTATCCCGTTACTTATACAGCTACCGACGAGCAGGGCAATTCTTCTTCGACTACGGTTACTCTTCACTTAAGAGTAAAGCCCGAGAGATATTATGAGCCCGAGGAACTTTATGAGCTCGCTCGTCAGATCATCGAGGAGAATGATATCTGCGATGATTCGATGAGCCAGATGGAGCAGGCTTTCAGGATTACTGCGTGGGTAAGTTCGCATATCCACTACATGATGGATTCCGATAAGTGCGACTGGACTGCAGGTGCTTATGATGCGCTCACGACAATGTACGGCGACTGCTTCAACTACATGGCAATGTGCCGCGCGATGTACGGTGCGATGGGCATCGAGAGCATCACGATCGAGCGTTACCCCATCAACGTATCAAGCCATTACTGGAACCTCATCTGCATCGACGGCCAGTGGTATCACTGCGATGCATGTGTGTTCTTAAGCATGACCGAGCTTACATACATCTTCATGTACACGGATGCTGAGCTCGATCCTTCAAATAACAGTTACGATCCCGAGACCCTGCCTGACGGTGTTGTCGTCGCGACGGAGTCTGTCCAGGATATGCTCGATTACGAGACTCTGACAGTAAGAAGTGAGACAACATGAAGAGAATGAACATAAGACGTACGATTATCTATAGTGTAATGGGTGTGCTTGGAGCTGCCGCAGGAGCCGCGGTCTTCTTCTTGAGTTACTTCAACACCCAAAGCGATAAGATCCTTTCTGAACTTACGATCGAGACAGGAACTCCGATCGTATTCGAGAACTTCCTGAAGGAGCCTGTGGAGGGTTCAAGATTCATTACTGACGTATCAGGTATCGACACGAATGTACCCGGTTCTTATCAGCTCACGGTTGGCTTCTGGAGGTTCCGTAAGACTGTCGTTCTTAACGTTGTGGATACTACAGTTCCGACCGGAGAAGCCGTTCCGCAGACCATCTACTGCGACCAGCTGCCTGATGCTTCAAGCGTTGTTACTGATGTATATGATCTTGCTCCGGTTACGATCGAGTATGTCGGCCAGCCCGATGTATCGCAGGGAGGAGAATTTGTATTCCAGGTATCTATCAAGGATGCATCCGGCAACGAGAAGATCGTTGATGTTCCTTTCACGGTAGTTGATGATCACACTGCTCCTTTGATCTACGGTGCTCACGATCTTGAGGGATTCGTCGGCGAGTCTATCTCATATCTTGACGGTATTACCGTGTCGGATAACTATGATGAGAATCCTGTTCTTACAGTCGATAATTCGCAGGTCAACACGCATATATCATCGACATTCCCCGTCACTTATATCGCGACTGACGCGAACGGCAATTCATCTTCAGTGACGGTTAATATCACGCTTCGCGTTAAGCCCGAAAGATACTACGATCCTGAGATCGTTTACGATATGGCCAGAAGAGCGATCGATACATACAGCATCTACGAAGAGGACATGACTGATGTTGAGAAGGCATTCAGGATCTTCAACTGGTGCCACAACTACATCCACTACATTGGTACTTCCGATAAGACTGACTGGACTGTAGGTGCGTTCGACGGATTCTCCACGATGCAGGGTGACTGCTTCACATACTATGCAGTATGCCGTGCGCTTCTCGATGTTGCAGCCATTCCGAATATGCTCGTCGAGAGATACCCGATCACATGGTCGCCTCACTACTGGAATCTCGTTCAGCTTGACGGTCTGTGGTATCACTGCGACGCATGTTACGCTTACTATCACGAAGGCTATTACTTCATGTATGCATATAACGATCTGAATCACAGCGATCACGGTTACGATGTTGACGCTTACGGACCTGAGATCCAGATTGCCCAGGATTCCGTACAGCAGTACGTAAACTATTACACACTCGAAGTGGAGGGTTTCTAATATGATGAGAACCGTTCTCGATTATCTTGACAGAACCGCAGCTGCTTTTCCCGAGAAGGTGAGCTTCAGGGACGAGAAGACAGCTCTTACTTTCGCACAGTTAAGAGAGCAGGCGATGAGAGGCGGAAGCGCATTGCTGAAGGACGGTATCGTCCGTGAGCCTGTCGCAGTCTACATGAGCAAGACTCCCGATGAGATCGCGGCGTTCATGGCTGTCCTCGAGACGGGAAGCTTTTACGTTCCGATCGACGACGAGATGCCTCAGATGAGGATCAAGCTTATTTTCGAGAACCTTCAGCCCCGTGCTGTTATCTGTGATGAGGGTACGAAGGAGAGCGCTCTGGAGCTTGCAGGCGGCGCGAAGATCTACACGTGGAGTAAGATACGTAACGAGTCCTGCGACGAACAGAAGCTCAGCGAAGTTCGCGCCTCCATGATCGACACGGATCCCTGCTATATCATGTACACTTCAGGCTCGACCGGAATCCCAAAGGGCGTTGCCGTATGCCACAGAAGTCTCATCGACTACATCGAGTCCTTCTGCGATGTGATGAAGTTCGATGAGGAGACGGTATTCGGTTCGCAGACGCCTTTCTACTTCGACGCTTCACTTAAGGATATCTATCCCACTATCAAGCTCGGCTGCGAGACGGTGATAATTCCGCACACGCTGTTCATGTTCCCGCTTAAGCTCGTCGAGTTCCTTAACGAATACAAGATCAACACGCTGTGCTGGGTAGTGTCGGCGCTTACGATGATATCCGCTTTCGGCGCGCTCGATGAAGTGCTCCCCAAGTATCTTAAGATCGTCGGCTTCGGCGGCGAAGTGTTCCCGATAAAGCAGTACAGAAAGTGGAAGAAGGCGCTGCCTGATGTGCGCTACATCAACCTCTACGGACCCACGGAGACGACGGGTGTTTCCATGTACTACGAGGTTGACCGTGACTTCGAGGATGACGATGTGATTCCGCTTGGAAGGCCTTTCGAGAATGTCGACATCTTCCTTCTTGATGAGAACAACAACCTGACGGACGAAGGCGAGATCTGCATGAGAGGTACTTGCGTAACGTTAGGCTACTATCAGGACCCGGAGAGGACGTCACAGGCGTTCGTGCAGAACCCGCTTAACAGCAGATACCCTGAGCTTATCTACAAGACAGGTGACATCGCCAGACGTAACGAGAGGGGAGAGCTTGTCTTCGTCTCCCGTAAGGACTTCCAGATCAAGCACATGGGCCACCGCGTAGAGCTCGGTGAGATCGAGTGCGACGTCAACTCTGTAAGCGGCATCGTAAACTCATGTGCCGTGTACCTTAAGAAGAAAGACAGAATTGAGTTATACTATGAAGGTCGTGTGGAGGAGAAGGAGCTTCTTGCCTACCTCAAGGAGAAGCTTCCGCGCTACATGGTACCGACTAAGGTCCATAAGCTCGACAAGCTCCCGCTCACACCGAACGGCAAGACAGACCGCAAGGGGCTGACCGCATTATCAGAAGGTAAATGATTAAATTAAGGAGAGAAAAACATGGATGAACTTATCGAGATCTTAAAGGACCTGCACTCTGACGTAGACTTTGATACTTGCACGACTCTGATCGATGACAAGATCCTGGATTCCTTCGACATCGTATCGATCGTATCCGAGGTCAACGACAGATTCGACGTAGCTATCCCTGCTAAGGAGCTCGTACCCGAGAACTTCAACTCCGCTAAGGCTTTGTGGGATCTCATCACAAGACTTGAGGAAGACTGATGCTCTTTACTTCGCTTCCGTTTATAGTCTTCGTCGCGGTACTGATCGTAGTCTACTACGCGTTCGTCCCGCATAACGAGCGATGGGCTCTGCTTCTTATAGCATCCCTTGCTTTCTATTTCTTTGCCGACCCGCGATACCTCATCTTCATTGGTGTCACGGCACTTACGGCATACGTCTTCGCGATACTTACAGAAGACTACAACACCAAGCGAAAAGCTTATCTCAAAGCCAACAAGGAATACTTCGATTCCGAATCCAAGAAGAAGTACAAGAATAAGACGACACGCGTAACGCGCCTTCTTATGCTTGCCGCACTTCTTATCAATCTCGGCATCCTCGCAGTCACGAAGTACACGAACTTCGTGATCGACACGATGAACTCGTGGAGAACCGAGCCTTTATCCTTCGTGAACATCATCGTTCCGATGGGTATATCTTTCTATACATTCCAGACCGTATCTTACTCGATCGATATCTGCAGAGGAACGATCAAAGCGCAGAGGAATTTCTTCAAGTTCCTGTTGTTCGTATCATTCTTCCCGCAGCTTGTTCAGGGCCCTATCAGCAGATATGAAGATCTGTCCAAGACTTTGTATGAGCCCTTAAGATACGGATTCAAGCATGTATCTTACGGTTTCTTAAGGATCCTCTGGGGTTACTTCAAGAAGCTCGTTGTTGCTGACAGACTTGTAATCGCACTTAAGGCTTTGACCGCTTCTCCCGATGAGTATAAGGGTGCGTATGTATTCATTGTCATGATGCTCTACGCAGCCCAGCTTTACTGCGACTTCACGGGTGGTATCGATATCACGATCGGTATCGCACAGATGCTGGGTATCACAGTTAAGGAGAACTTCAACCTTCCTTACTTCTCGAAGAATATCAAGGAATACTGGAACCGCTGGCACATCACGATGGGTACGTGGTTCACGGATTATATCTTCTATCCGCTGTCTGTATCGCCTAATATGCTTAAGCTTTCCAAGTGGTCAAGACAGCATCTTGGCAACGCAGTAGGTAAGAGAGTGACAGTCTATATCTCATGCTTCGCAGTTTGGCTCGCGACAGGTATCTGGCACGGCGCTGCATGGCACTTCGTAGTATGGGGTCTTATGAACTTCGTTGTCATTATGGCTTCTCAGGAATTGGAGCCTTTGTATGCGAAGTTCCATAATAAGTTCGGTCTTAAGCAGAAGTCCGGATATGCTGTGTTCGAGATCATTAGGACATTCCTTCTCATGAGTTCATTGAAGCTGTTCGACTGCTACCGCGATGTAGGCCTTACATTTAAGATGTTCGGATCTATGTTCTATACATTCAATATCGGCAAGCTCTTTAACGGTTCTTTGCTCGAGTTAGGACTTACCGGTGCGGATTATCTTATCTCCGGTATCGCTATAGTAGTCGTCTTCCTTGTAAGTCTATATAAGTATCTTAAGGATAAGGACTTCAGGGATTATCTGTATGAGAAGTATCCGTTGTTCGTGTTAAGCTGCGTTCTGCTTCTTATCGCGACACTCGTGTTTGGTGCATATGGTCAGGGATTTGATGCATCGCAGTTTATTTATAACCAGTTCTGATGAGGGAGGAGCGCTTATGAGTAAAGAAGACGGTAAGTTAACAATAAGAGAAGTGCTGTTCCCGCTGCTGACGCTCGCGGCGATCTTTATCACGGTCGCGGCGCTGTGGTTCCTGCAAAGGCTCCTCGTACCCAAGTACCAAAGAGGTGTGGTCGAGGGATCGATGATCGAGGAATACTACGACAGTGAAGAGCCGCATGAAGTGCTTTTCTTAGGTGACTGCGAAGTGTATGAGAATATCTCTACGGTTGCTCTCTACAGAGATTATGGAATCTCCTCTTACATCAGAGGAAGTGCACAGCAGCTTACATGGCAGTCTTATTATCTTCTTGAAGATACTCTCAGATATGAGACCCCTGACGTTGTAGTCTTTAACGTTCTTGCACTTAAGTACGGCGAGCCCCAGAGCGAGTCTTATAACAGAATGACACTCGACGGCATGGAGTGGTCTTCCAGTAAGTGGAATGCTATTGAAGCATCCATGACGGAAGACGAGAATATGATCGATTATATTTTCCCGTTCCTCCGCTATCACTCAAGATGGAGCGAACTGACAACTACAGACTTCGAGCATGTTCTTGATAAGGACAGAGTTACTGTCAACGGTTATTACATGAGGACCGACATTCTTCCCGAAGGACCTTTCCCGGATCCGATGCCTCTTGCAGATTACACTCTGCCCGAGATGTCTATGGATTACTTAGGAAGGATCGCAGAGCTTTGCCGAGAGAACGATATCGAGCTCGTTCTCATCAAGGCTCCTACTCTTTATCCTCATTGGTATGAGGAGTGGGATGACCAGGTAAGGGCTTTTGCCGAGGCTAATAATGTACCTTATATCAACTATATATATTTAAGAGACCAGATCGGTCTTGATATGAGCGTCGATACATACGATGCGGGACTTCACCTGAACCTGTCGGGTGCTGAGAAGTTCGCTGATTATATAGGACAGTACCTTGTTGATAATTACGATCTGACAGACTACAGGCAGGTGCCTGAAGTTGCACAGATGTGGCAGGATGATATATCATTCTACGACGCATTGCGCGATGCCCAGAATGCTGAGCTGGCTCAGTACGGCGAACTTAGAAGCTGGGGCGCTAACGCGATAGATAACTAAGAACATATAGTCATTAATTAAAGAAAAGATTATAAGGAGTATTCTATGAACAAGAAGATTTTGTCTGTAATGATGGCATCTGTTATGGCTTTGTCCGTTGTTGCTTGTGCTTCCGAAGATGAAGATACAGCTCCCGTAGTTCTGTCCGGCGGACAGGCTGCTGAGACGGCAGAGGGAGGAAGCGGGGCAGAGACTCCCGATCAGTCTTCCGAGGAAGCAGCTGACGCATATGTATTCACATACAATGGCGTTCAGATCAGAATGAATGCTCCCGCTGACGATATCATCGCTGCATTGGGCGACGGTTACACATACTTCGAGGCTCCTTCCTGTGCTTATGAAGGCATGGATAAGGTGTATACATACAACTCGATCGTAGTTCGTTCCTACACAATGGACGGTGCTGATTATATCGCTGCTGTAGAGCTCAAGGACGATACAGTTTCCACAGCTGAGGGTATCCGCATCGGATCTTCCGAGGATGATGTACGTGCTGCTTACGGTGAGGAGGGAACTCCCGGTACATCAGGCATCGAGTATACAATGGGCGACAGCTTCATCTCATTCATCTTCGAGAATGGTCAGGTAGCTGCAATTACGTATACTGCGATTGTAGGATAATAGAGAATAACGGCGATTTAAGTCGAATTCGTCAGGATTACAAACTTTTTTGGTGCGAAGTATTGACTTGCAGTTTACATGCAGGTAATATACTTGAGCGCTTGAGGGCGTTCTATAAAGAAATAGGAGTATAAAGTCATATGAAGACATTTGTTGCTACACCTTCAAATATCGAGAGACAGTGGCTTGTTATTGACGCTTCCGGTAAGACACTCGGACGTCTCGCTACAGAAGTTGCCAGACTTCTCCGCGGTAAGCATAAGCCCACTTACACACCTTTCGCAGATACAGGTGATTACGTAATCGTAGTTAACGCTTCCAAGATGGTTCTTACAGGTAAGAAGCTTGATCAGAAGCTCTATCGTCATCACTCAGGTTTCCCGGGCGGAATGACAGAGATCGATTACAAGACAATGATGGATAAGAAGCCTGAGAAGGTACTCGAGCTTGCAGTTAAGGGAATGCTTCCCAAGAACTCACTCGGTCGCCAGATGTTCAGAAAGCTTCATGTATACGCAGGCGCAGAGCACGAGCAGGCTGCTCAGAAGCCCGTTGAGTACACATTCGAGCAGTAATACGGAGGATAGAAAATGGCTACAAAGAAATCTAACAAAGTATATTTCTATGGCACAGGTCGCCGTAAGGACGCTACAGCTTGTGTACGTCTC
>JAEEGL012799721.1_pt1 | contig 19548 bp, 13 predicted proteins | sample 9134231 | NCBI WGS metagenome assembly JAEEGL01 (sample SAMN16246548, study PRJNA631951) | gut metagenome | biome: gut microbiome; feature: rumen; material: fiber-attached | host: Bos | place: Iran: Karaj | collected 2018-10 | reverse complement strand
GCGAATAGCGTTTTATAAGTCCTGCCGAAAAGGCATAAGAGAGAGCTGACAAGAACACAAATCCCTCACCCGTAAGCCTGAAACCTCCGCCTATTCCGCTGAGATTAATGAGTACCACGCCCGAAAAGCCGATAAGACAGCCTGCTATTTTCCGTAATGTGAGCTTCTCGGTACGAAATACCAAAGCTGCAACGATTATGGAAAGAAACACATTTGAAGCCGTGATGACTGAGCTTTTCATACCCGTGCTTCTTGAAAGTCCGATATAGAAGAAGGTATATTGCAGTATAGTCTGAAAAAGCGACAGCTTTGCTGCCTTGGGTATGGTCTCTTTCCTCGGGACAAGCAGCTTTCGCTGGATTATACTGCCAATAATAACAGCAAGAATGCCTGCAAGAGTAAATCTCAGCCCTGCATAAAATATCTGGGTATAGGTATCATCAGAGGCTATGTGCGAGTATCCGCAGCCAAGCTTTATACACGGGAATGCACTTCCCCACAGCAGGCAGCACAGCATAGTAAGGGGCAGCACAATTATTTTTTTAGTAAGCAGCAACTTATCACTCATATGACTCTATACCTCTTAAAATACCCATTTTCTCAGCTTCCAGCATAAGCTGCCTGCATTTTTCATTCATAGTACCGAAGCTTTCAAGGGTACAAACAGCATTTCCGCAGCTTCTCATAAGTTCCATTGCTTCTTCATATTTCTCATTGGAAACAGCTTCAAAAGCCTGCTCCGATACAAGCTCTGAAGCAAGAGCAGCAGCAACAGGGTATTCGATATCGTTCTCATGTATTATGCCTGCCGCAAAGGCTATACCCTTACGGCGCAGACTTCGGTACAGAGCCACTGCACTTCCGCCGCCTCCGATTATAAATACCTCAGGAGCGGAATTAAGCCTTCCAAGCTCGGGCGAACCATAGGCTTCACAGAAGCTTCCTTTTTCTACTCCGTAAAGCTCCTCAATGCAGCTTCCCGAGAATATCTCCTTGGGAGTACCTGTGCGGTAAATCCCATTGCCTTTTATACAGATGATAGTATCTGAAACACGCTGAGCAAGCTCCAGCTCATGGAGAGACATGATAACAGTAATATGGCGTTCAGATGTGAGCTTTTTCAGTATATTCATAAGCTCAAGCTTATACTTTATGTCAAGAAAAGTGGTGGGCTCATCGAGTATAAGTATATCAGGCTCACGGCATATAGCACCTGCAAGCATTATCCTCTGACGCTGACCGTCGCTTATCCTGTCGAAATCACATTCAGCGATATCCTCAGCGTCAACGAGCCTCAGTGCTTCCCTGACTTTTTCCCTGTCATTGTCGGACAGCACTCCGAGCCTGCCCGTATAAGGATAGCGTCCTGTCTCCACAACGTCAATGCACCGCATATATTCGGTCTTTATTCTGCCTGTCAGGAGCACAGACACTGACCTTGCAAGCTGATTGCCGCTGAGATCTTCGAGCTTGTCCTTACCAATATAAACAGCACCGCCGAGAGGTCTGAGCTGACGGCAGATAGTTTTCAGTATAGTTGACTTTCCTGCACCGTTAGGACCTATGAGAGTCAGTATTTTCCCCTGCTCCGCATTGATCTCAACACCCTCAACTATTATCTTTTTGTCGTAGCCTGCTGAAAGAGCCTTTGTGCTCAGCATTATCTCACTCATTTCCGCCTCTCCTTTCTTTGTGAAGAAGCATATATATGACCACAGGCGCACCGAATACAGCAGTTACTGTGCTTATACTCAGTTCCGTAGGAGCAAAAAGCGTCCTTGTTATCAGGTCGCACAGCAGGCAGAATACCGCACCGCCGAGAAAACAGGCAGGAAGTATACGTATAGGCTTAGCCGTACCAAATCCGCTTTTTATTATATGCGGCACTGCTACTCCAACGAATGAAACAGGTCCTGCAAATGCCGTAACACAGGCTGAAAGAATACTTGAAAGCAGTATCAGCGAAGCTCTGAAGGTTTTGATGTGTACTCCCGAATTTACTGCATATTCCTCACCGAGCTGATAAGCGTTCATAGGCTTTGAAAGCAGAAAAGCGAGTACACAGGCAGGAAAAACTATAGCCGCCGAAGTGAGTACATCGCCCTTTCCGATTCCCGAAAAGCTTCCCATTGACCAGTTATGCAGGTTAACGATATTGGAATCATCGGAGAAATTCACCACAAGCTCAGTAACAGCAGAGCATATATATCCTATCATAACACCGCAGACTATAAGCACCGACATACGTTTGACCTTACCCGATATGAGCAGAATGATGCCCATTGATATCATTGAACCGATAAAAGCCGCTGTGACCATGCCAAATGAATTCACCGCAAAGCCCTGTGACAATGAGAACACCATGAGCAGTGCCACCATAAGCTTTGCACCTGATGATATACCGAGGATATAAGGACCTGCAATAGGATTTGCAAAAAAATTCTGAAGTAAAAATCCCGAAACAGACAATGCTCCTCCGAGGATAACAGCCGCAGCGGTACGAGGAAGTCTCAGTCCTGTTATTATGTTGTACGCAGCCTTATCAGACTCGGGGTGCTGAAGTGCGTTTATCATTCTGTGAACGGATATATCAGCACTTCCTGCACAGATATTAATAACCGCAAGCAATACGAGCATTACAAGTAACAAGATATAACCAAGTATAATACGCTGCCGCTGTGCTTTCATCATTATCACTCCAGACGATACATAAAATTCATATTGTCATCGGCTTCACCCTTGAAAACGCTGTGAAACTCCTTTATCATATCAGCAGCACCTGTAGTCTGCTGAAATACATTTTTTTCCGTACACCAGACCTCGCCGTTTTTTACAGCCGTAAAATCCTTGATGAGAGGATACTTTTCCGTGATATCATCTATACTGCTTACGCCGCCTGTTATATCGCTGTTATAGAAAATTACATCAGCGTCCCATGCCTTCTCATAAAAGGGCTCAGGCTGTATAGTCATGGAAGAAAGGGCATTCTCATCGGTTTTCAGGTCATCATTTGAAAAGATGTACTCTCCCCCTGCCATTCTCATCATTTCGGGAACATAATCCGCGGGCTTGCGGACTACCACACCGCCTGCGGAGTTGATATAGAAAAAAGCAGCTTTTTTACCTGTGTTTTCCTCAGTGAGTATCTCTTCTATCTGCTTTGTTTTATCATCAAACAGCTTCTGTGCCTTCTCCTCGCAGTCAAACAGGATACCGTAAAGCTTTATCCATTCCATTCTGCCAAGAGGGTCTTTTTCGTAGCTTGAACGCTCAACAAGGACAGGTATGCCGAGAGCTTCTATCTGCTCCTTGACCTCGGGGCTGTGATATATCATGGTAGACTCGATTGCAAGTCCGCATTCCTCTTCAAGGAGAGCCTCATAATCAGGAGCGCTGTACTTGCCGATATATGTGATATCTCCGCTGTCTATCCTGTCACGGATATTCTGCAAGCTCCAGTCATCATACTTTGTGGAAGTCATGGTGACATCAGCCAGCGCACCTGCCCCGTCAATAAGGTCCATAGCAGAGGAAGCTGCATTGTATACGTTACTCAGGGGCTGCTTTATAACAACAGCGTCACCTGCCGACTTGGGTGCTTCACCGTTTTCGGGGACTACAACATACTTATCGTCACCTATAGTCAGAAGCACACAGTCATTGTCAATATACTCCGCCGTAAACTGCTGAGCATATTTCAGCTCCAGCATTTTTCCGCCATCAGAAACATGGGCTGTACTTTTCCTGTCAGTACAGCCGACGATCAGAACAAGTGCAGCCGCTGCAAAGAATACACGTTTAAGCATATTATTCGGTAATTGTAGAAGAATCAAAGAAGATAGTATAATCTATCTCGTGAGGCGTACTCATTGCTGTGGTATCAGCCTTAACAGGCATTTTGTAATCAAAGCCGATAACAGGTATCTCAAAGATCGAGAATTCTTCTGTACTTACAGGCATTATCTTCTCATCTTCAACTATCATATAATCGTATTTATTGCTGCTCCAGATAATTTCGGCAGATGCCTTTCCGTCCTTGACAGTAAGCTTTGCAGGTGAAACAACAGACGCTTTTCCCGAACCGCCTTCGAGCTTTATATCAATATCGTATTCTCCGTCCTTGAGAGCGAGAGACTCAGCGGTATTATATCTGCTTTCTGTAAAAGCTTCATCAGACAATGAATCGGCACGGAACACAAGGGTTCTGTCATACCACATCTCCTTGCGTTTGCTGAAAGCAGCACAGTCTATCTCCTTGTCAAGAGCTTCAACAGGAACAGTGAAGGTCACTGCATCTCCGCTTTCATCTGCATTAATGTAATCACTTTCAGCAGCCTTTTCCGCAGCTTCACCCGTACCCATAAACAGGTATTCGTAGCCGCTTCCGCTCATAGTCATTTTAGCTGTCATCTTGCCGTCTGCGACTGTAAGCTTACATTCGGTTATCTTGAACATGGAAGAGCTCGAATCAACGTTTATATCGTATTCACCGTCTTTGAGCTTATCAGCTTCAACAGCGACCATGCCCTCATATCCGACCTCCTGCGGCGGCGCAGTAGCTTTTTCGGTAGTTGTTTCTGCTTCGGTCTCGGCAGCGGTAGTTGTTTCAGCTTCTGTTGTAGTCTCAACAGCAGCAGTTGTAGTCTTTGCCTCAGACTCAGATGAATTATTCTTATTGCCGCATGAAGTCAGTACAGCAGCTGTTAATAAAAGTGATACTACAGCATATTTTTTATACATATCAATTACCTCTTAATGAAGCAGCCGACATAAAGCCGGCTGCAATTTCAATTTAACTTTTTCTTACTTTACAGAGTCGATAGCCTTCTGAGCGTGCTCAACGTAGAGCTTCTGGATATCCTCGTTCTCACCGAGACCTCTCAGTAAGCACTCAACGTCATAGCCCTCAGCAAGGAATGCAGACTTCCATGAATCCTCGTCATCGCCTGCCATGTCGTTATTGGCGTGATCGCCAGCAACTACCATAAGAGGCTCAAGAATTACCTTCTTATAGTTTCCTTCCTTTACCTTAGCAATAACATCATCTAAAGAAGGAGTAGCTTCAACAGTACCTACATAGTAATTCTTGAAGCCGTCAGCTGTAAGGAGATCCTGCATCTTCTGGTATACTGCATTTGAATCTGCCTCAGTACCGTGACCCATGAAGCAGATAGCTGTCTCGCCGTCATCATACTCCTTAGTCCAGTCTGTGATAGCCTTTTCAACCTTTGCAAAGTCATCATCACTTGTGAGGAGAGGCTCGCCGATAACTACCTTATCAAAAGCGTCCGAGTATTCAGCGATCTTGTCTGTAAGCTCCTCATACTCAAGACCGTTCATAAGGTGAGTAGGCTGAACAACGAGAGTCTTTACTTCGTTGTCAACAGCTCTTTTAAGAGCAGCGTCGATATCATCAATGAGGATACCGTCTCTCTTGTTAACATGGTCTATAACGATATTAGCTGTGAAACCGCGGCGTACTGAGTAATCAGGGAATGCCTTTTCGAGAGCGTTCTCGATAGCACCGATAGTAAGACGGCGGCTGTCGTTGAAGCTTGTACCGAAGCTTATAACGAGGAGCTCACTGTCACCGATCTCGTCCTGATTTCTGATATTATCGAGAGAAGCATCGCCTGTATCGTAGTTCTCCTCGTCATCTTCCTCAGCCTCAGTAGTTGTTTCAGCTTCTGCTGCCTCGGTTGTATCAGCCTCAGTTGTTACTGCAGTTGTAGTTGCTTCTGTTGCAGCTGAATCATTGCTGTCCTTTTTCTCGCTGTCGCCGCATGAAGCGAAGCAGGCAGCAGTAAGTGTAAGTGCAGCAGCTGCTGCGATCATTTTTCTCATTTTCATTTTCTTTTCCTCCTGTTTTTTTCAGGAGACATAGGTCGTGCGCAAAAAACCTTCTGCACCGGCAGAAGGCATCACAATAAGCCTGTTTTACTTACAGGCAGCAATGGTACGATCAATGCCTCGTGATCCTTGGGAATTATCCCATGTACCGATAAGCGGCAGGTTTCCTGACTTACAGGCAATAGCACATTTTTCCGCCTTCCCGTTTTTACACAGTGGCTGTACGATGTACGTGGAAAATGCTGCCTGATCACAGTGACGAGATCGTGCAGGCATCGCACCTGCTTCCCTTTTGACCTTTGCAGCAAGAGCCGAAAGGCACCGTTTACCTTATAAAATATAAATACAAGAGACATTATAGCACATATCTCTCATAATTCCAATAGTTTGGTTCAAAATCGGAACTTTTGACAAAAAAAGCTCATTCTTTTACAAAAAAATATATATAAGAAGCGCGATATAGTTTTTTACACTATATGTAACAGTAATAATACTTTTGTACACACAAAATCTATTGACATTTTCAACAAAAAAGAGCTATAATTATACAAAGTATTTCTATATTCGGAGGATATAAAAATGAAATTGAAGAAGCTAATATCAGCAGCTGTCTCAGGTTGCATATTTTTATCGGCTTTCGCAGGCATGACTACATCTGCTGCAAATCAGCGCGTTTCCGTACACGATCCTTCCATAGTCAAGGATAACGGTACATATTATGTATTCGGCTCTCACATCGAGGCTGCCAAGACTACTGACCTTTGCAACTGGAAGCGCTTTTCAAACGGCTATGCTACCACAAATAATGTGGAATTCGGCAATCTCTCACAGAACCTGAAAAAAGCCTTTGCATGGGCAGGCGAAGATCTTGAGGACTGCGCAGGCGGCTTTGCCGTATGGGCACCAGATGTGGTATGGGACGCAGACTACATCAACTCTGACGGCAGCAAAGGCGCGTACCTTATGTACTTCTGCACATCATCAACATATATGCGTTCGGTAATAGCTTATGCCACAGCAAAGAACATTGAAGGACCGTACACTTTCGTGGATACCCTCATCTATTCAGGCTTCACAAACAATGACGCATATGTAAAGAGTACAACCAAAAACGTGAATAAGAAGTACACCTCCACGAACATAGACGAGCTCATTGCCGCAGGACAGATAAGCTTCAACAACAGCTGGTTCAGAAACAACGACTTCAATAACCAGCTCTTCCCCAACGCCATCGACCCGACCATATACTATGACACCGACGGAAAGATGTATATGTGCTACGGCTCATGGTCAGGCGGTATCTTCACCCTTGAGATAGATCCCAAAACAGGACAGTGCATACACCCGAAAACAGGTACTACCTCTGACGGCAGAATGGTAGACAGCTACTTCGGCACAAAGATATCGGGAGGCTACGGCAAATCAGGCGAAGGTCCCTTCATCGAATACAATGCCGATACAGGCTACTATTATTTATGGGTAACATTCGGCGGACTCACCTCCACAGGCGGATATAATATGCGTGTATTCCGCTCTGCATCGCCTCTCGGACCGTTTACCGATCCCGCAGGCAGACAGGCAGTCCTCCCCACGAACCCGAATCTTGACTCTACAGGTCTGAAAGTCATGGGCAACTACAAATTCAGCTCGCTGAGCAAGGCGTATATGGCTTGCGGACACAATTCCGTACTCCGTGACGATGACGGCAAGTGGTATCTTGTATATCACACAAGATTTGACGACGGTGCAGAATTCCACGAGGTACGTGTACACTCCTTGTATTTCAACGACGAGGGCTGGCCTGTTGTAGCTCCATACGAATACGCAGGCGACGAAATGTACGCAGGCGGCTATGATGAGAGCGATATAGTCGGAGACTACGAATTCATAAATCACGGCACTTCAACAGACGGCAAGATAATAAACTACAGCAGCATAAAGCTCAAATCCGACGGTACAATAAGCGGCGCAGTCACAGGAAAATGGTCGCAGTCGCAGGAGAGCGCAGCTGCCGAGATAATCATAAATGGTCAGAAGTACAGCGGCTACTTCCTTGCAGCCAAGGACGAAAACGGCAAGAAGGTAATGTCCTTCACCGCAGTTGGCAGCAACAACCAGACCGTATGGGGCGTGCAGACAAAGGAATTCAATGGCACAGAGCGCAAAACAGGTATCCCCGACTACACTGACAAAGATTCAAAGATAGTCTACTCCACAGATTTTCTGCTGACAGGCAGCTCAATTCCATATATTTCAAATACCGACCTCTACTCCGACGTATCATACTACATCATCAACCGCAACAGCGGTAAGGCTGTTGACCTGCCAAACGGCAGCCTTGATATCGGTGCTAATATACAGCAATGGGAATTCAACGGAAGCTGGGCACAGCAATGGAGACTCACAGCTATCGACGAAAAATACTTCTGTATCCTCTCCGCCGGCGATGAGCACAAATGCATCGGACTTGCGGAAAATTCAGGCAGCGACGGCGTAAACATTGAATTACAGGAGTTCACCGGCGCAGCGAACCAGAAATTCATGTTAAAAAAGCAAGGCTCATACTACGGCATAGTTACCGCTTCGTCCAATGAAAAAAGCGGATTTGATGTATACGAATGGTCAAAGGACAACGGCGGCAATATCAATCAGTGGGAATACAGAGGTGACGACTGCCAGCTGTTCAGCCTTGAACCCGTCCACCCTGCCGTAACTGACGGATCATACTCCATGCGCGATGTTTTCTCAGATCGGCTGTTAAATTCAGCAGACCGAGAATTCAGGTTAGACAACTATATGCAGATACATCAGATAAACGGCGACTCATTGAGCCACGCTGATGACCATATCTGGAAATTCAGACAGCTTGATGACGGCAGCTATACTATAATAAACAAGTACGGCGATGCTCTCACATCTGACAGTGCCGGAAATATCACCACAAAGGAATACACAGGCGATACTTCGCAAAAATTCAGAGTCACCTGCAACAAAGACGGCTCATATTCCCTTGTGCAGAACGAAAAATGCCTTACTGTGATCAACAGCGGCAGCGACAATAATTATATCCTCTCCTGCCGTCTTGAAGAATACAAGGGCACTGAAAAACAGAAAATAATACTCAATCCCGAAAAAATGCGTACAGGCGATGTAAATTACGATACAGACGTAACAGTTGCAGACCTTGTAATGCTCCAGAAATTCCTGCTGAAAAACGAACCTGTAACAAACTCGGCATATGCGGATATAAACTATGACGGAGTTGTTGACATCTTCGACAGTATCGGACTCAGAAAGCTTCTCATAAGCAAATAACATTCCTCAGCGCAGTGTGCAAGTCTAAGACTTGACGCTGCGCTTGTTTTTTGACAAAATACCAATTTGTAACCCATTTTAACTTGACATTCTTTGTGAAAGTGTGTAAAATATTGTTAAGTAGGTCTATTTGACCTGCTAAAGAGAAAAATTACGGAGGTTAATATGGATCCAAGACAAAACAGACCGCAAGGCAGACGTAAAAATGTCACATCCGGCGGAAATGGAGCACATAGACGCGGCGACGGACTCGGCACAGGTCCTGTCGGTTCAGGAAGCTATTCAGGCGGATCAACAGGCGGAGGCGGCGGTGTAAAGAGAGCTGCTGCGGGCGGCGGCGGACTTATGACGCTGCTTATAATCGGTTTCTTTTTATTTAAATTTATGGGCAGCGGTGCAGGCGGCGGCGGTAACAGCAGCGGCGGCAGCGGTGCAGGAAATCTCCTCGGCTCACTCTTAGGCGGCGGTTCAGCACCGTCAGGCTTTGATTTCAGCACTGAGGATACAGCATCAGGCAGTGCTACCAGCGATACATCAGTAGATACATCTGTTGCCACAGGCTCACGTGAAAAGCGCACAGTTATCAAGGGCAACAACGAGGACGTTGTTACTATAATGGTATATATGTGCGGTACTGACCTTGAGTCAAAGTACGGCATGGCTTCTTCAGATATGGAGGAAATGAGATCAGCTTCATTCGGTGACAATGTAAATGTCATCGTATACACAGGCGGCTGCTCAAAGTGGAAGTCAACAGGTATAAGCAATAAAGTTAACCAGATATACCAGATAAAGAACGGACAGGTAATGAGACTTTCTGATGATGAAGGTTCCAAGGCAATGACCGATCCTAACAACCTTGCATCATTCATACAGTACTGCTCAAAGAACTTCCCTGCTAACAGAAACGAGCTTATCCTCTGGGATCACGGCGGCGGATCAGTTACAGGCTACGGCTACGACGAGAAGAACAAGAACAGCGGTTCTATGAGCCTTGCAGGTGTTAATCAGGCACTCAAGAGCGGCGGAGTAAAATTCGACTTCATCGGTTTTGACGCTTGCCTTATGGCAACTGCCGAAACAGCGCTCATGCTCAACGAGCACGCTGATTACCTTATCGCATCTGAGGAAACAGAGCCTGGTATCGGCTGGTACTACACAAACTGGCTCACAAAGCTTGGCAGCAACACTTCTATGGCAACGCTTGACATCGGCAAGAACATCGTAGACGATTTCGTTTCCGAGTGTGCAAAGAAGTGCAGAGGACAGAAAACAACACTTTCTGTTATCGACCTTGCTGAATTCTCCAACACAGTACCAAAGGATCTCAATGCTTTCGCTAAGTCTGTCAGCACAAAGATCTCAAACGATGAGTACAAGGACATTTCAAACGCAAGATACTCTACCCGTGAGTTTGCCGAAAGCACACGCATAGATCAGGTAGACCTTGTAAACCTTGCAGAAAACGTAGGTACTCCCGAGGGTAAGGCACTTGCTGAAACTCTTAAAAAGGCTGTAAAGTACAACCGTACATCTACAAATATGACAAACGCATACGGAGTATCTATCTACTTCCCTTATCAGCGTACATCATATGTTGATACAGCCTGCAATACATATAACCAGATCGGCATGGACTCTGAGTATTCCAAGTGTATCAAGCAGTTTGCAAAGCTTGAAACAGGAGGACAGATCGCAGCAGGCGGCACAGGTTCAGCTCTCAGCTCACTCTTCGGACTCGGCGGTTCATCAAGCTCATCAGGCAGCTCTGATATGATCGGTTCACTTCTCTCCAGCTTTCTCGGCGGCGGAAGAAGCATAGCAGGTCTCGATGATTCCAATACTGCATTCATGCAGGATACAGATGTTGACGACACAGCAGAGTACCTTTCAACTCACTACTTTGACGCATCAAAGCTCACATGGGAAAAGCAGAACGATTCTTATACTATGAAGCTTTCAGAGTCACAGTGGGAAATGGTACACAAGCTAGACCTTAATATGTTCTACGATGACGGTCAGGGCTATATCGACCTGGGACTTGACAATATCTATGACTGGACAGAAGAGGGAGACCTTATTGCTGATACCGAAAAGAACTGGCTCTCTATCAACGGAAATGTTGTAGCATATTATCACACAGATACAACATACAGCGGTAATGATACGATAATCACAGGATATGTACCCGCTTTACTCAACGGTGAGCGTGTAAACCTTATAATCGTATTCAACAACGCTAATCCGGACGGCTTTATCGCAGGAGCTTCCACAGACTACGTTAACGGCGAGACAAACGCTGTAGCAAAGAATCTGACAGAGCTCAATGTGGGCGATAAACTTGATTTCATCTGTGATTACTATGATTACGATATGAATTATCAGGACAGCTACATGATCGGCGATCAGGTAACATTTTCCGACAATATTATCATAAGCAATACAGACGTAGGATCAGGCGCGTGTCATATACTTTACCGCTTCTCTGATATCTACAATCAGAATTACTGGTCAGAACCCATCGTTATTAAATAAAATGTTAAAGAGCAGCTTTCGGGCTGCTCTTTTTACGGCAGCATTATTGTAAAAAAATAAAATTATTATTTTATTGATATTTTTACTTGACATCGCCGCTCATTTGATGTATAATATTAATGCTGTCCGAGGTGTGGCTCAGTTTGGTAGAGTACTACGTTCGGGACGTAGGGGCCGCAGGTTCAAATCCTGTCACCTCGACCAAAAGGCGGTATAAGGTCAAAAATATACCGCTGCATATTTGCCGCTGTGGTGGAATTGGCAGACACAAGGGACTTAAAATCCCTCGGTAGCAATATCGTACCGGTTCAAGTCCGGTCAGCGGCACTGTTTAAGAAACGTCGATAATTCGGCGTTTCTTTTTTTCTTGTACTAAAAAACGGATAGCTGCCGCAGCTATCCGTTTATATTATTCTGTATTAATGCCATGAAAATCTCACAGATCAAGCAAAAACCTCTTCATAGATCGCTTTTCTGTTGCTTCTTGCTTCTTTAAATGAATCTGTGATCTCTTTAATCCCCTTCTTGAAGTTCTCTCTGTTATCGTAAGCTTCTTTAACAGCATTTCTTAAAACCTCGGGTGTTATATTAATTTCATTCTTATTGAGGAATATACCTGCATTTAATTTCTGAACTGTTCTTGAAACGTCGAACTGGTCGTATTTCTGCGGAACCATAACCATAGGAACTCCGTTTGCCAGCGCTTCGGAAGTTGAATTAAAGCCTGCATGAGTAATGAAAATATCTACTTCCGGTAAAAGCTGAGTCTGAGGAACGTAATTGAAAATACTGAAGTTCTTTGGTATCTCAGTGAAGTACTGCTTGATATTAACAAATTTTCCCACAGATACGATTACCTGATATTCTTCGGAATCCTTAAAGGCTTCGATACAGTGATGATAGAATGCAAGATCCTTGCCAAATACAGTTCCCAAAGATATATACAGTAATTTTTTATTTTCGTCCTTCTTAAAATCAAAGTTATTGTCAACGATTCTCTTTTCTATATGAGGACCGATAAAATAGCAGGTATCATCGGTATCTTCCGGTCTTAAATGGAAGAACTTTGATGTTAAGATAAGCTTCTTGAATTTATTCGGAGTAACGTGGAGACCAACAAAATCATGTAAATTGATATTATATTTTTTATTGGTTTCCTGTAAGCCCATTAATCTGCCCTTCATGATGTCCAGCAGGTTTTCGTCTGTAAGTATGAAAGAAGTACAGATCTTAACGAACTTGGAAGGATCGATATTCAGCACCTTATTCATCTCTTCAATATCAAAGAATGAATCGAAAACGTAGTAATCATAGTCTGTCTTATCATTCAGTAATAATTGAATAAGGACATCTATTGCCTTTCCGAACATAAAGGAATTGATAGCAAAAGGCGGAGCTTGTGGCGGTAATCTCTTGGCAATTTCACTTACATCAGCCGAATAAACAACTTTCTTTACAGGAACATCGTCTAATCTGGCAGCAAATTCGTCCATAACATAACAGGTAACGTCATATCCCATCGAAGCCAATTCCCTTACGATCTCGACACTTCCTGTAAAATGGCCGTGTAAAATACCATTTACAACCAAAATTTTCTTTGTTTTTTTCTCACTTAGGTTTTCGCACATTTTACTTTCCTCCGATTTTAATAATGCAAGGGTGATATACTTTGCATTTACGAGGTTTGGATTGAAGCTGAATCAACGTTTCAAGCAAAGGATAGACCCTTAACTTCAACAAACTTCATTCTCTGTGAACATATTTGATGTGTTCTTTTCGGAAGAATATATTATGTTACGTCCCACACAGGGACACTAAGAAGAAAAAAAGACGAATAATTGTTTATAATTGCTATATGGATATAATTACGATTTGATTATGACTGCGAAATTCGCACAGAAGATCAAGGTGTTCAAGTCCATTTACGTATTATATCATATTACCGTAAAAAAATCAATACTTTCATCTCATAATATATATATTTACTCTATTCGTTCTCAACATTTAAATTATACTCCAAAACTTAACAAATCTGAAGTATAAAATTTCCATATAAAACAGAAAACGCTCCCCGAAGGAAGCGTTTACACATTTATCAGCATTTACTGGAATATAGGCGACTCGCTCACCAGCTTGTCCCTGTCCCATTTCTGAATTTTTTTCACACCGTCGGCGCAGGTGAGTATGCCTTTTCCGTGGCGCATATCACTTTCCCACTCGCCCTCAAAGACATCACCGTTTTTATAGTAAAAAGTACCATGTCCCTGCTTTACGCTGTTTTCAAATCTGCCTTCAAACCTGTCACCGTTATTAAAGAAAAAGATACCGTTACCGCTTTTAACGTTATCACACCATTCGCCGTCATACTTATTGCCGTTTTTATAAGAATAGACACCGCGTCCGTTTCGCAGGTCGTTTTCATATTCGCCTTCATAAACATCACCGTCAACGAATGTGAAAACACCTTTTCCCTGCTTTACGCCTTCATTGAAGCTTCCCTCGTAAACATTGCCGTTTGTATAGGTAAATGTACCTTTACCGTGCATTTTTCCAGTGAAGCCCACTTCACCTTCATATCTTCCGTTATCGAAATCTATGACTCTTTTAGCATCGGGAGAAGGCTTCGGAGTGCCGCTGATAAGCTCCTCGCTTACAATTTTTCCTTCATCATATATACGCTTGTAAACGCAGTTATCATCATGTGTCTTGAACAAGGCTTCACCCTCGGGCATACCTTCTACCCACTCGCCCTCAATGACATCGCCGTTTTTATATGTGAAAACGCCTCTTCCGTGATATCTGCTTCTGCTCCATGAGCCGACAAACTTTGTCTTGCCGTTCTCATAGAACTCAGTACCCTCACCGCATCTCCAGCCGTACATCCATTCTCCGTCATATTCCAACTTGCCTGTCTGCCAGTACTGCTTTCCTTTGCCGTGAAATTTGTCGTCCACGAAATCACCTGCATAGACAAGGGATTTGCTTGCTTCATCGTCCTCACCCTGTCCGATATCATAGTACCCCTTTGCGTACTTTCTTCCGAAACCGCAAAGTCTGCCGTTTTTCCATTCTCCGTCATATTCAATATCGAGGTCATTAATAAAAACTCCGCGTCCTTCGGGCTTTCTTGAAGAACCAACGTGCCCTGAATAGACACCTGTCCCCAGAACGGAGCTCACATAATTCATATTATTGGCGATACCTTTGCTGACTTTAAGAAAATCCAACATTCCCATAAAATCTTTCTCCTCATTATCGCATTCAGATCTTTTGGAGAGTCTGACGATTGTAATATTAAAAATCTTATTAAATTTATGTCTAATTCATCGCTTATATTGTACCATATTGCAATTGTAAAGTCAATAATTCACGATTTAATTTTTACAGTTTGATTGGCTTAACAAATTTTTTACGCGAAATAGCTATTTTGACTAATTAGCTATTGACAATTTATGAATAATATAGTATAATTAGGCTTAGTTTACAACTTTATTCATTTAAAGCTTTACAGGTTTATCATTTTACACTGTAAGCGAACTGAAAGGTCGGGATACAAATGGGCGCAAAAGTCGCTACATTCGTCATACTTGCCATTTACATCGCTATAATGGTAAGTATAGGAATTTACATGTCAAGACGTACAAAGTCCTCTGAGGACTTTATGCTTGGCGGAAGAAATGTCGGTTCATGGCTGACAGCATTCTCCTACGGAACAACTTACTTCTCAGCGGTTGTTTTCATCGGATATGCAGGACAGTTCGGCTGGATGTACGGAGCATCTTCAACATGGGTCGGAATAGGCAATGCTATAATCGGAAGCCTTATACCGTTCTTCCTCTTAGGAAAGCGAACACGTCTTATGACAAATCATCTCGGAGCAAAAACAATGCCTGAATACTTCGAGCATCGTTTTAACTCCACAAAGCTCAAAACAGCATCAGCACTTATCGTATTCATATTCCTCATTCCTTATACAGCTTCTGTATACAACGGACTTTCACGTCTGTTCGGAATGGTATTCAAGCTTGGTGAAAACGGTCCGACATACATAATCATCGCAATGGCTTTACTTTCTGCCGTATACGTAACACTTGGCGGATACAAGGCTACAGCACTCAATGATTTCTTCCAGGGCATCATCATGCTCATAGGTATCGGAACAGTCGTAGCTCTTACAGTACAGAAAAAGGACGGTCTTTCTGCTGCACTTGATGCGCTCAACACTATTTCCGACGGCAAGACCGAAACAGGAACACTTGGTTCAATGTTCGGACCTGATCCTATTAACCTTCTCGGCGTTGTCATCCTCACTTCGCTTGGTACATGGGGACTTCCTCAGATGGTACAGAAGTTCTACGCTATCAAGGACGAGCAGGCTATCAAGAAGGGTGCAATTATTTCCACATTCTTTGCTATCGTAGTAGCAGGCGGCTCATACTTCATGGGCGGTTTCGTAAGACTCTACTGCACACTTGACGGTACAGACGGCTCGGGCAGAGCACTTATTGATACAGTTGACGGAAAGCCTGTATATGATACGATGGTACCTTCACTTATACATCAGGCTCTTCCTGATATTCTTATCGGACTTGTTGTAGTACTTGTTCTTTCAGCATCACTTTCAACTCTGTCCTCACTTGTACTCACATCGAGCTCAACACTTACCAACGACCTTATCAAGCCCCGCATAAAGGGTTTTGACGATAAGCATCAGGTAAAGTTCATGCGTATATTCATTGCAGTATTCCTTATAATCTCCGTAATCATCGCCTGCAACAAAAACGCATCTATCTCAACACTTATGTCCTACTCATGGGGCGCACTTTCGGGAGCATTCCTCGGACCATTCCTCTATGGTCTGTTTATGAAGAAGACTTCTCCTGCCGCTTGTGCAGCAAGCTTTATCACAGGTGTTGGCATAAGCGTAACACACATGGTACTATTCAGCATGAACATTGAAGCATTCAGCGGACTCAAGCAGTCAATAATCGAAATGAACTGCCCGTTGAATCTTCTCTCACCTATTAACGCAGGAGCATTTGCAATGATCGTATCACTTGTTATCGTACCGATAGTAAGCGCATTTACAAAGGCACCTGAGGAAAAGGTAGTAGACAATGCATTCAGCAGTCTGAAAAACTCATTATAAAAGATCATCGGGAACATAAAAATGTTCCCGATCGTTTTTCCTACAGACAAAAAAGCAGCCTTGCGGCTGCTTTTTTTATAATTACTTTCTGTTCTTTACGAAATCATTGAGTGAAGATGTGCCGTCACCTGAAAGGTAAGCATAATAAGCAAGGAGATTACTTGCATCAACGGAGTCTACAAGACCGTCGCCGTTGATATCAGCAGCTGCTCTCTGATTTGCACTAAAAATACCTTCCTGACCTGCTGAGACCTTTGAATACTCTTTCATGATGCCTGAAACGTCAACTGAATCCCACTTGCCGTCGTTATTGATATCGCCAAGCTTTCTGTCGGAAGCATTAATAAGGAGAGGCTTGCTGTTCTCGGAAGGATCATACTCCTTGAAAGTACCGTCACCGTTACGAGCGATAATACCGCTGAAATAAGCGCCCTCGCTGTATACCTTCAGGTTGTATGAACCGCCTTCAGCATTAGCGTCGAACTTAGCATCAAAGCAAGCCAGCGGATAAGAGTCAGACTTCTCGCCGTTAAGCTCCATAGGCTTTTCGGAAGATATCTTTGAATAGTTTACAGCAAGCACATTAAGATCCTCAAAAGTATTGAGGTTCATGCTGTCATCAGTCTCGAATCCCTTATAAGGAGCACCATTATAAAGAGCGTTAGGACCTGTAAGATTAGAAAGCTTGAGTGACTTTTCAGCAGTGACCTTTACAAAGATCTGACCAGCCTTCTTGCTCTCGTCCTTTATGTATACAGCACATGGGATAGCTGATGTATTCTCTTTTGTATTTACAAATACAGCGCCAAATTTGAGTGTCTCAACACCGTCAGCCTTATCGTTCACAGTGAAGTATACAGAAGGTGCCTCATCTGCTGCATTAGCACTGAATGCAGGAGCTGCACACATAGCAGCGATCAACCCCATAGAAACACCTGCACGTAATAATTTTTTCATAGTAAAAACTCCTTTCAGAGCAGCTCAGCCATACGAAGAACTATCTCCGCAACCCGCTTAGCTGCGATCTTTTCAAATTCGTCAAATGACATAGCTCCCTCATCATCTGCATTATCGGAAATGCAGCGCACACTGACATAAGGAAGCTCGTTGAGGTAACAGCAGTGACCTACAGCTGTACTCTCCATATCAACGGCATAAGGATCGAATTTTTCCTGAATTGCTTTTTTTACTTCATTGCTGGTAATAAAAGCTTCGCCCGAAACGATACGTCCTCTGAAGGATTTTACGCCAAATTCTTCACAAACCTTTTCCGCAGTATCAATAAGCTCGCCATCTGCCTTGAAGATACCGCAGTAAGGAGGATAATCCTTGAGGAAATGAAGATCGAGATCGTGAGGAAGGACCTCTGTGGATATAACGACATCGCAAACCTTAACTGCACTGTTCATACCGCCTGCGATACCCGTATTTATCACACAATCGGGATGGAAATTATCTATCATGACCTGTGTGCAGACTGCTGCATTTACCTTAGCTATTCCGCAGCAGGCATTTATCACAGTTTTGCCGCCTTTATGATTAATGTAGAAATCGAAGCCCGAGATATGTTTTATTTCAGCTTTACCCAGTATTTCTCTGATATCAGCAAGCTCAGAAGGCATTGCTCCGATTATTGCAATAGTATTCAATATATCACTCCTTAGTCAAATTCTTTTTTTATTATAGCACATAATTATTAATAAATCAAGTATAAATGAAAAACCGCAAACGTTGTCCAAAACGAATGCGGTCTATCTTTTTTTGCGGAATTTAGGCATTATTCTCTTACGATAAAGGTCATACATAAAAACAAGGTCAAAATCATAGACAAGAAATACTATATTGCAAATACCCAGCATTATGTAAGCCCCATATCTTCCCATTTCATTGAATTCATCAAGCATCTCATCGAGTCCGAGAAAATACACCGTAACGTAGAAATACCCTATGATACAGATATTGAAAACAGCAAGCTTGATAATAAACCTGATGAGCCTGAGAGATATTTTTTCAATATAAAACCTCAGTATAGGATAATGTCCGAAGAACATTATAAAAATAAGAGCTGCTTCCTTATCGAAGGTCACAAAGACAGACAGCAGGCTGACGGCAAGATACGTAAGAAATGCCCAGCCTGTGCTGACTTCAACAGCTATTATCATAAGAAGGATACCCGCTATCCCCGGGAGCAGCAGATAGAGTGCAGGAAGGACTCCCGCAAGGAACATCGTAACAAGACACAGAGCTGATACGATACCTCCAAGAGCTACTCTGTAGCTGATATCTCTCATTTCTTCAAAGCCCTTTCCTTCCCGTCTGAGGACTTTTTAGCCTGCTGGATATTGTACACTATAGCCGACAGTATCTTTGTAGGAACAAGCCTTGCAGCAACTGTGCCCAGCCTTACTGTAAGCCCGGGTATTGCAAACAGCTTACCTGTGAAAGCCTTATGCAGAGCATACTCAGCAGCATAATCAGCGGTTATGGGCTTTACCGAAAAGCTTACACCTGCACGGTTATTGAAATTAGTTGCAACAGGACCGGGACACAGAACCGTTATGGTAACATTGGACTTGTCTCTGCGGAGTTCCTCATAAATAGCTATAGAAAGCTTCAGAACGTAGTTTTTCGTAGCATAATAAGTAGCCATAAGTGGACCTGCCATAAAGCCTGCCGCAGAAGCCACATTCAGGATAGTG
>JAEEGL011300878.1_pt1 | contig 19548 bp, 14 predicted proteins | sample 9134231 | NCBI WGS metagenome assembly JAEEGL01 (sample SAMN16246548, study PRJNA631951) | gut metagenome | biome: gut microbiome; feature: rumen; material: fiber-attached | host: Bos | place: Iran: Karaj | collected 2018-10 | reverse complement strand
TGCGGCATGTTCTGAGCCGAAATTTTGTCCTCGTCAATGCCGTTGTGAGAAAGAAGGATTTCAATGTCGCACTGTTTTCTTACGATGTCAACGTATTTTTCAGCGGCTTTTTGGGGATTTGTCCACACGAGGCCTTTTACATTGTCGGCAAGACAGTCGGGAATGCCTCTCTGGTTGATTTGCAAAATGCCGATTACGCCGATTTTAACGCCGTCCACCTCAAAAATTTTGTAAGGGTCGAGTTTGAAACCCATTGAATCGGGAACGGTAACGTTTGCGCAGAGATAGGGAAAATTTGAACGTTCGGCTTGTTTTTTGAACCCTGAGATTTTGGCATCAAACTCGTGGTTTCCGAGAGCGGAGGCATTAACACCGAAAGCATTCATAACTTCGGTCATCGGTCTTGACGGCTCTGAATACATATCGTTGACCGGGTTTCCTGTCCTATTGTCTCCCGCGCTGAGAACTAAAAGATTGGGATTTAAAGCCCGCAAACTATCAATAACACCACCAAGAGAGGCTGCACGGTCAAGATACGCGTGCATATCGTTCAAAGCCAACACTTGAACGGTCTTTTTTTGCGCCGACAACGACAGCGAAAACGCCAAAAACGCTGTCAGCAAAAATGTAATTTTTTTCATATTCTTTACTACTTTTAAAATTTGCGGGCAAATATAACTTTTTTTAGCGAAAAAAACGAAAAACTCCGCTAAAAATTAATTTTCATACCGATAACAAACCGTCTTCCGCTCTGCTCAATGAACGAAAAATCTGTGTAATTTTTATCAAGAACGTTTGTCATTTCTGCGTAAATGTCAAAGCGTTTTTGAGAGAATTTAAGACCGCAATCAAGCAGCGCATAAGGGTCATTGCCTTTGCCGGTGCGGTATTGATAACGATATGAAACATTGAAACTCAACGGCTTTATAATTTGGAACAATCCCGACAAAGCAATTTTATGTTTCAAATATTCTTGCGCATATTTTGAGGCGGTGATTGCTTTCAAGTATTCAATGTCGGAATTGATGTAAGAATACTGAAAGTCAAGACGTTTAACAAAAAAGTTTTCCAACAACTCCTGCGGCAAAAATGCGAAATCAAATTCTCCGCCGAGAGTTTGAACCTTGAAATTGCCGGAGCGGTAAGTCTTTTGATCCGGCTCGTCAGCATAAATCACCCAGTCAATCATGTCCCTTTTCTCTGAACCAAAAAAGCGCAACTCATAATTAAAACCCACTTGACGGAATTTTACGCCCGCGCCGTAATCCACTGTTCTTTCGGGGTTTAAGTCAGAAGTTCCCTGAATGTTAGCACCCGAATAATACAAATCGGTGAAAGTCGGCATACGGAGTGCAGAGTTGACATTTAAGAAAAATTTCCAGTTTTTTGTCGGAACATACGATGCATCAAGCCCCGGACACCAACGCCATTTCCCGTCAAGAAACGTGTTATAAACCGCCGGAAACGCCAACGCAACAGTGAATTTGTCAAAAAGAAAATCATGCTCGCCGGTTATAGTAATGTTGGTTCTATCGCCGAGATGCGTGTAAAAAATATCGCTCTCAGAGTCAGTACCTCGTGTTTTACGATATTTTTCTTCGGGCAGTTCCTCGCCGAGTTTCGTGGAATAAATCTGCTCCGAACGCATTTCAAAACCGAGGCTCGTGCGTCCGAAACGGTTTTTTGTCCAAAGGTTAAGACCTGCGGTGCGCACTTGGCAAAGGTGGAAATTTTCGCCCGCATGAGAATTTTTGTGCCACTGGTAATGGTCGTAACGGCGGTCGGCGGCAAAAACGGGATTGATATGAACGCTGCCCGCCGTCAACTCCGCAGAGGCAGACATCAAAAAATGCTCGTTGCTTTCCCACTGGTCTTTTGATGCCGCACCGTAAAAAGTGTTGGCTTCAAAAGGCTTGTAAGAATATCCCGCCTGAATGTCCGCTTTAACGTCTTTTGAACGGTAACTTCCTCTGTAAAAGGCTCTTTTGATACTGTAAGCGGAATTTTCCGTGTCGCCGTCGTCAGAGATGTAACCAAGCGAAAGGTTGTGAATCAGACGGTTTGGTCTGCCGGAATCTCCGTAACCGGCGTTGTGCGAAAATGCAGTGTTAGCGTTAACGCCAAAATGTCCGTTGTCGCCGGCAAAAAGATTGACCGAGCCTTGAACGCCGGTTTTATAACCGGTTTTGTCCGGGTCGTCATCAAGGGTTACGATGTTGATTGTCCCGCAAAACGACTGCGTGCCGAAAACTCGCGCCGAAGGTCCGTCAAGAATTTCAATTCTTTTGATGTCGTCTTTTGAAACCGGAAAATCCGCGCTCAGATGTCCCGTATGCGGCGAAGTAACGTTAACGCCGTTGAGCAGGATTGTAACCTGGTCGAAAGTGCCGCCGCGCAGCGAAATGTCGCTCTGAACGCCGTTTCCGCGCTGACGGACATCAACTTTTGCGGCAAGTTTCAACAAGTCTTCAACAGTACTGACCGGCGCGGCAAGAATTTCGTCGCGGGTAAGAATTGTAACCTGCTGAGGTGTCTGCTTCTGCGAAAGCGGAACACGGTTTGACAACACTTTAATTTCTTGTAAATCAACGTTTTGAACGCTGTCGGTCTGAGCCGATGCCGCTGCTGAAAACACTGTCAGCGCGGCGGTAATCATTGCATAAAATCTCATTTTTTTACTTGTTGTTTTTAATAAAAATCCGCCGCAAAGGTAAAAAGGATTTTTACAAATTGTATTAAGGAAATATTATTTTAAGATAAAAAAGTAATAAAAAAATATTCGGTTATTATAAAAAAGGAATTTTTATATACAAAATATGGAAATTAATCTACGAAATACAGAAATTTATAAAAGCATATTTTTATTTCAACAATATTTGCTTTTCCTTTCAAAAAAACATATCTTTGCGCAAAACACCCTTAGTTATGAGAATTTCTAAACTTTTACTTACGGCGGTATGTTTTTCGGCATTTTCATGCGCGGAAAAACAGCTGCAACAAAACGATTTTATTTCGGATTTGATGTCGAAAATGACCCTGAAAGAAAAACTCGGTCAGTTGAACCAGCAGGTTGCCGGCGAAATCAATACCGGTTCGCCTCAAAATACCGAGTGCGGAAAAGCAATCACGGCCGGCGAAATCGGTTCGGTTTTCAACGTTATCGGCGTTGACAAAATCAAGGAACTTCAAACGGTTGCCGTTGAAAATTCACGACTAAAAATTCCGCTTTTAGTAGGCATGGACGTGGTTCACGGCTATCAGACGATTTTCCCGTTACCGCTCGGATTATCATGCACTTGGGACATCGAAAAAATAGAAAAGTCAGCAGCAATCGCCGCAAAAGAATCCGCCGCTAACGGTATCGCTTGGACGTTTTCGCCGATGGTAGACATCTCTCTTGATGCGCGTTGGGGTCGTCAGGCAGAAGGCGCAGGCGAAGACCCGTTTCTCGGTTCTGAAATCGCAAAAGCAATGGTCAGAGGCTATCAAGGCACGGATTTGAAAGCCGACGACAAAATCCTCGCCTGCGTAAAACATTTTGCTCTTTACGGTGCTGCCGAATCAGGTTTGGATTATAACACCGTGGATATGAGCCATTTGAGAATGTTCAACCAATATTTTGACCCATACAAAGCCGCCGTTGAAGCGGGAGTCGGCTCGGTTATGTCAAGTTTTAACATCGTTGACGGAATACCCGCAACCGCTAACAAATGGCTTTTAACGGACGTTTTGCGTAAACGCTGGGGCTTTCAGGGCATGGTCGTAACGGATTACGCGTCAATCGCCGAAATGCAGACCCACGGTTTGGGCGAATTGAAAGAAAACTCTGTCCGCGCCCTAAAAGCCGGAACCGATATGGACATGGTAACACGCGGATTTTTAAGCACTTTGGAGACTGCCCTCAACGAAGGTCTTATCAGCGAAGACGATATAAATAAAGCGTGCCGCAGAGTTTTGGAGGCAAAACAAAAGTTGGGACTTTTTGACAATCCTTATAAATATTGCGACGGGAAAATCCCTGTCAGCGTTACATATTGTGCTGAACATAAGGCATTTGCAAAAGAATTAACGGAGGAAAGTTTTGTACTGTTAAAAAACGAAAACAACATTCTCCCCTTAAAAAAACAAGGCACAATCGCGTTAATCGGTCCCTTGGTGGAAGCGCGTTCTGACATGGCAGGAACGTGGTCTGTCGCTCAGGATTTTTCCAAATATTCAACCCTGAAAGAGGCTTTTGAAAAATACTTAAACGGTTCTGCAACCGTTTTGACGGCTCAGGGCTGCAACCTTTTGGACAACGAAAAAACTCAAAACAGTATTCAGAAAGGCCACGGTACGGAACCTATTTTGCGTGTTGATGACGAAAAAGCGTTGAAAGAGGCTGTTGATATTGCTAAAAAATCAAACGTAATTATATGTGCGTTAGGCGAATGTGCGTGGATGAGCGGCGAAGGAACATCGCGTTCGGATTTGGAATTACCGAGACCTCAGAAAGCCTTGTTAAACGAACTTTTAAAACTTAAAAAACCGCTTGTACTGCTCAATTTTGCGGGTCGTGCAACCGTTTTGACAAAGGAAAGCAAAACCGTTCCTGCGATTATGAACGTTTGGTTCGGCTCGGAAATTGGCGATGCACTTTGCAGTGTGCTTTTCGGCGAAAAATCTCCGTCTGGAAAACTCACAGTTTCAATGCCGAAATCCGTCGGACAGTTACCTTTATATTACAACACGTTGATTTCAGGGCGTCCGGTTCAAGACGACAACCCCGAATACATAATATTCAACTCTGATTATCAAGACGTTTCAAACGGTGCGCTGTATCCTTTCGGCTTCGGTATGAGTTACACGAAGTTTGAATATTCCGACATCACACTTTCCAAAACAGCGGTTTCAGAGAGTGAAAGTTTAACGGCAAAAGTAACGGTTAAAAACGCAGGAGATTATGACGGCGACGAAATTGTTCAACTCTATATCCGCGACATTTACGCTTCTATTTGCCGCCCGGTAAAAGAGTTGAAAGGTTTTAAACGTATTTCTTTGAAAAAAGGTGAAAGTGCGGAAGTTGAGTTTGAGATAACGCCGGATTTGCTGAAATTTTACAATTACGATTTGGATTTCGTTTTGGAAAAAGGCGAATTTGAAGTTATGATTGGAGGAAATTCAAGAGAAGTAAAAAGAGAAAAATTTGAGGTGAAATAAAGAAAGATGTACAAAAAAATTTTACTTGTGTTATTAGTTCTTTTGCCTATAATAACTTTCGGACAAAAGACTTTTCAGTTTGCGGAAAAAGACGGTCAAAAACTTTTTCTCGATGTTTATAAAGCCGAAAAAACGGACGAAAGAAAGCCGCTTTTGATTTATGTTTTCGGCGGCGGTTTTATAATGGGCGAAAGAAACGACACCGCTTTTTTGCCGTTTATAAAAAAGTTCAACTCTTTGGGTTTCAATGTTGTATGTATAGATTACAGACTCGGTCTGAAAAACGCAGGAGAGCCCGGAGCGTTAAATTTCAAACCGCTAATTAAGGCTATCGACATGGCAGTTGAAGATTTATTGTCGGCAACGGATTTTCTTTTAAAAAATTCCGCTGTAACGGGCGTCAACGCTTCAAACACGGTTCTTATAGGTTCGTCGGCAGGAGCGATAACAGTCTTGCAAACCGACTACAAAATGCGCAACGGTTATGTCCAAAAAGGCATTATTGACGAAAATTTCCGTTATAAAGGCGTTGTGGCTTTTGCCGGTGCAATCTTCTCGCAAAACGGACGTATACGTTACCGCAACAGCAGCCCCTCACCGACAATGTTTCTGCACGGAACAGCCGACAAAGTGGTAACTTACAAGCAAATAAACCTTTTAAAATGGCATTTCACCGGAACAAAAAAACTCGTCAAAAAGTTTGAAAAACACAATTATCCTTACTACGCATACCGTTACAGAGGCTTAGGACACGAGGTAAATTTTTTCGTGGAGCGGAATGTTGAAGACGTCTGCCGTTTTGTTCAGAACTATGTAATTGACGGGAAAAAACTAAAAAGCGATTTTACGATTTACGACCCCGACATCAAGGTCAAAAGCGTGGAAAGCACATCAGATTTATACAAAAATAATTAAACAAAAAAAGTTGTCCGGACGGACAACTTTTTTTATTGTTTATTTCTTCAATTCGCCGAGAACAACCTTTGCCCTCTCGGATGCCAACTCAAAGTTTGAACATACGTTTTGAGGATTAAGTTTCTCTATCAAGCCGGTTTTGTTGAGTTCCTGGAACACCGATTCGTTAACGCCTGAAAGAACTACTTTTACGTTGATTTCCTTCAAATCGTCAAGCACCGCGCTGAAATTTCTTGCTCCCGTTGCGTCCATAAAAGGAACGTGGCGCATACGGATAATCAAAACTTTTGCATCGTTGCCGAACTGACGGAGAGTTTCACGGTATTTTTTAGCAGCACCAAAGAAGAAAGGTCCGCTGATTTCGTAAACCTCAATGCCCTCAGGCAAATAAGAATAATTCTCCAACGGGTCGCCCGAATTTCTCTGAACGCTGATAACCTCGCTCTGAGAAGCCATTCTCTGCATGAAAAGCAACGCAGCCAAAACGATTCCGACCTCGATTGCAGCCGTCAAATCCACCAAAACGGTAAGGAAGAACGTTACGAGCAAAATCGTCATGTCATATTTTGAGCCTTTGCAAATCGAAACAAAAGACCTCCATTCGCTCATATTGTAACTTACGACAATCAAAACGCCCGCAAGACAAGACATAGGAATCATCTCGGCAAGACTTCCGAGGGCAAGCATTATAATAAGAAGCGTTATCGTGTGGACAATGCCCGCAACGGGAGTTCTGCCGCCGTTTTTAACGTTGGTTGCCGTTCTTGCGATAGCACCCGTGGCAGGTATGCCACCGAAAAGCGGTGAAGCGATGTTGGCGATACCCTGAGCGATAAGTTCGGTGTTGCTGCGGTGGTTGCCGCCAATCATACCGTCAGCCACAACAGCCGACAAAAGCGATTCCACCGCGCCCAAAACGGCTATCGTTACCGCCGGCATCATATAATTCTGAATATTGGAAAAATCAAAGCCCGAAAATTCGATTGACAAGGTTGAAGGGATTTCGCCGAAAACACTGCCGATTGTAGTTACGGGCAGTTTCAAGACGTATGCCGCAGCCGTTACAACGATTATAGCAACAAACGAACCCGGAATTTTTGAAGAGACTTTAACAAAAAGCACTGAAATCAAAATCGTTGCAACCGTAAGAGCCAAAGCGTAAAAGTTTACGGAGCCCATATTAGAAAGCATTACGCCCCATTTGCCGATAAAATCCGCAGGCATTTCGCCGCTGATAGTAAGGCCCAAAGCGTCTTTTATCTGTGTGGAAAAAATCGTCAGCGCAATACCGGAAGTAAAACCGACTACAAGAGGATGCGGAATGAATTTTATAACGCTACCCATTCTCAGCAAGCCAAACAAAACAAGCAGCACACCCGCCATCATTGTGGAAATCATAAGACCCGAAAGTCCGTAATTATGAACGATGCCCGCCACAACAACGATAAAAGCACCCGTAGGACCTCCGATTTGAACGCGGCTACCGCCCAAAAACGAAATAAAAAATCCCGCAACAATAGCGGTTATAAGACCTTTTTCGGGGCTGACACCAGAGGCAACCGCAAAAGCAATAGCAAGCGGCAACGCCACAATTCCTACTATTATGCCGGCCAACAAGTCGGCTTTGAACATCTGTTTTGTGTATCCGTGCTTTAAGACGGAAAAAAACTTGGGTTTGAATACGTTTTCCACAGTAATTAGTGATTTAAAAAATTTCTGCAAAGGTAAAAAACATATATTTAGCGTTTTTTTAGAATATTTTAAGAAATTTTTAAATCACTAACCGCCGTTTTAACAATTATTTCACCACGTTGCCGTTCAAATGAAGTTCAAAAACGTTGTCGGGTGCGTCCAAAGAGGTGTATACCGTTACCGACTTGTTGAAAGTACCTAATTCTTTGGCGTCAAAAACCGTTGAAATAGTGCCGGTCTTGCCGGGCATAACGGGTGATTTCTGATATTCGAGTTTTGTACAGCCGCACGAAGCCTCCGCATTTGTAATAAAGACAGGCTTGTCGCCGGTGTTTGTAAATGTATAAACGATGGTTTTGGGTTCGTTTTGTTTGATGTCGCCGAAATTATACTCGGTAACGTCCCATTCCAAAGAGGCTTTTTTGTCGCTCGAAAGTTCAGCCTTGCCTGAATTGCCCGAACCCGAAAACAAATCGCCCCATTGCGCAGAAGCATTCTCACTAAACATTGTCATCAATACGGCAACCAATGCCGTCAACAAAAATTTCTTCATAATTCTCAACTTTTATGTGTTAAACTTACATTTTATTAGACGTTATTTTTTCAAAGGTTGTTATTTTTTTTTTCGTAAAAATTGTTAAAGTCCGCTTTTAATTTTTTTTAACATTTTACTACATTCAAAATTCACTTTATCTTTACACAATACATAAAAAATTGTAGTAATTTTGCACCCGAAAAACACAATTAAAACCAAACTACAACATTTAACTTTAACAAATTATTTGATAAAATTATGTTTAAATTCTTACTTTCCAAAATGCAGACCCCGCGCTGGGTTGTGTTCTTAATCGACACGTGCATTATCTCGGTTTCGATTTTAGCCAGTTACCTGCTAAGATTCAATTTCGATTTAGTAGAAATCATCAGTCAGAGTTTAGGAGTTACCTTTGCGATACTTGTACCGTCAAGGATTCTGAGTTTTGTGATTTCAAAGACCTATTCAGGACTTGTCCGCTACACAAGTACGAAAGACGCTATGCGCATTTCGATTACCATCATAACGGGCAGCGTGTTTGCGTTTACTCTGTCGGCAATCTTAACATACACTTTCGGACTGCCGAGAATACCGCTTTCAATCGCGATTTTGGACTGCATAATTGCAATGGCGGTAATGATTATTTCAAGATTTGTGGTAAAATCGCTTTACTTGGAGCACCGCAACTTAGATATGGATTCGATGCTCGAAAACGTGGTTATCTATGGTGCAAGCGAATCGGCTCTTACAACAAAACGCACACTCGACCGCGATGCAGGCAGCAATTACAAAGTTGTTGCTTTCATAGATTCTGATGACAGATTCAAGGGCAAAAGCATTGACGGTGTTAAGATTTATAAAACTTCTGCATTAGAAGAGATTATCGAAAAACACAACGTCAAAAGCCTTATTTTTGCCAACGATTGTCCGAGCAAATACAAGAAAAACGCAATTATCGAACTCTGTCTCAACCATAATATAAAGGTGATGTCAACTCCGACTGTCAACAATTGGATCAACGGCGAACTTAGTTTCAAACAAATCAAAAACATCAAAATCGAAGATTTGTTGGAGCGCGACCCCATACAGTTGGAAGACGACAAAATCCGTATGGAAATCTTGAACAAAACTATCCTCGTAACGGGTGCAGCAGGTAGTATCGGCAGCGAAATCGTAAGACAGTTAACGAGGTTCAATCCCAAAAAAATCATTGTTTTTGACCAAGCCGAATCTCCGCTTTACGATTTGGAACTTGAATTGAGGGAAAAACTCAATTTCGAGAATTTTGAAATCGTTATCGGCGACATCACCGACAAAGCACGTTTGACTGAGACTTTTGAAAAATACCGTCCCGAAGCTGTTTATCATGCAGCGGCATACAAACATGTACCGATGATGGAAAACAATCCTTCGCAAGCGGTAGCAAACAATGTAAAAGGTACAAAATATTTAGCGGATTTTTCCGTAAAATATAACGTTCAGAAATTTGTAATGGTTTCCACGGACAAAGCCGTAAACCCGACAAACGTAATGGGCTGCTCAAAGAGAATTTGCGAAATCTACACGCAGTCGCTTAATTCGATGTTTCAGACAAAATTTATCACGACACGTTTCGGAAACGTCTTAGGAAGCAACGGAAGCGTTATTCCGAGATTTAAGGCACAAATTGAAAAAGGCGGCCCCGTAACTGTTACGCACCCTGAAATCACGAGATTTTTTATGACAATTCCTGAGGCTTGTCAACTTGTTTTGCAGGCGGGAACCTTAGGCAATGGCGGCGAAATTTTTGTGTTCGACATGGGCAAGTCGGTAAAAATCATAGATTTGGCAAAGAAAATGATAAAACTTTCAGGATTAAGTCTCGGCAAGGATATTCAAATTGCATTCACTGGACTCAGACCGGGAGAAAAACTTTACGAAGAGGTCTTGAACGACAAGGAAAAAACTCTTCCGACAACCCATTCTCAAATCATGGTTGCAAAAGTAAGAGAATACGATTTTTCGGTTGTTTCAGAGCAAATCAGCGAATTAATTGCACTTGCAGACTGCCGTGATAATATGAAAATTGTTGCAATGATGAAACGCATTGTTCCTGAATTTAAGAGTGAAAATTCGGTTTACGAAGAGTTGGACAATCTCAACGCAGCAGCAAGCAACAACGCAGCCGAATTAGATTCAAATTTAGCAACCGAAGAAAAATATCCCGTTGTTGAAAAAGACTTTCAGAAAAAAAGCCGCATAGTCTACTCCAACAAAAAGGGATTCCCGATAGGAAAGAAATTTTCACTGATACATTAATTATAGGAAAATGAAACAACGGGCGAAAAAAATTTCGCCCGTTGTTTTTTTATTTTGCGGACAGCAAAATTTTTTATTACTTTGAGCAGAAAAAAACGACCAAACATCAAAAAAATTTACCATTATGAAAAAATTCATATTAACACTCCTTGCTTTTTTGCCGTTGACAGACTTTTGTCAGACACAGTGGCAGACAGCCTGCATAGAAACTTTAGACCGTCCTGAAACCGTCTACGACAACATCACAATCGACAAAAAAGCGTGTACGATTACCAAAAACGGAAAAACGTACAAACTTTACGGCAAGATTCAGTTTGTAGAAAACTGGGGCGACATAAAAATTCAAATCGTAGAAAACTGGCCGGATATGAAAATAAAATTTGTAGACAACTGGGCTGACGGCTGCGGAAAATTTCAAGTCGTGGAAAACTGGCCTGAATTGAAAGTCCAGATTGTCAACAACTGGGGCGATATAAAAGTCAAAATCGTGGAAAACTGGCCGGGATTTTAATAAAAGAAAACGGGGCGTTTTCACGTCCCGTTTTTCGTTTATTTTACATCGTCCCAGTCGTCGGTTCTAAACGGATAAGCGGGAATCATTCCGCCGCCGTAAAGCAGATTTCCTGTATAAAAATCTTTGAAACAATATCTCACTGCGACAGGTTTTTCAACTTTTTTGCTTGAAACTACCACGTGGTTTGTCTGCCAACGAAGCCATACACTGTCAGCGGGATAAAACTTTTTGTCCTCGCCCGCTATTTCAAAACCGTCAATCATATAATTGCTGCAAATTCCCATTTGAAGGTTGTCAAAACCCACAAAAGCCTCGTTTTTTTCAACAATCAACTCCTTGAAAACAGGACCTGAGGTGATAAAAGTTTCATAACCGTATGTTTTGTTAAGTGATAATGCTGCAAGTCTTTGTCCGACAGCCTTTTTCTGACGCGGGTGAATATTATAACGCTCCTCAGGCAAAGCCAAATCCGAAGTCGTAACTAAACCACAATTTTTCACCTCTTTTGCCACTTTGAACTGAGCCTCCCTCAAAAAAGGCGCATCGCCTGAGCCGTAATCGTAAGGCGCGATTTCAACCATATAAAAAGGTATGTCGCCCAATCCGATGTCAGAGCGCCAAAGCGAAATCATACTTTTAAGTCTCTGATAATAAGTCTTATGCTGACCAACGTTAGAGCAACCTTGATACCAAATCACACCTTTATAAGTGAATTTATGAACAGGCCAAAACATTGCGTTATAGGGCAACAAAATTTTCAAATATTCCTCCTTAACGGCTTCAATGTCTTCTTTTTTTGTTGAAACGCCGTGTTGTTCAAGAAGTTGCTTACTCATCCAACTTTCAACTACCGTGCCGCCGTAAGCCGCGCTGACGATTCCGACCGGACAGCCTAACGAATGGCTCAACGCTTTCGCATAATACCACGCAACGGCTGAATATTCCGTAGAATTTTTGACATTCGGCACTGTCCAAACAGCGTCAACATCTTCTTCCAGATTGTAAGAATGTTTAAGCGGCACGGTAAAAAATCTCACTCTGTCGGCTTGGTCGGCAGAAAACATGATCTCTTCAAAACCGTCCTCGACATTGCAGCCCGGAAAGCCTTTGAGCGGCATTTGCATATTAGACTGACCCGATGCCAACCAGACTTCACCGATTAAAATGTTGGAAAGTTCAACGGATTTTTTGTCGCTCAAATCGGTAAACTTTACTGTCTGCGGCTCAAAAGTAAAATTTTTTGTCGTAACGGTAACAGAAAAATTTCCGTCTTTATCTGCCTGAGTGCTAAATTTTTGCGAGTTCCAAGAGACTGAAACTTCAACTTTTGCGTTTTTAGCCGCCTTGCCCCAAAACCTCACATCGGCATTTTGCTGAATAACCATGTTAGAGCCGATAATATTGGGCAGTTTTATTTCTGCTTTTACCGCCGAAAAACAGAAAAAGAATGTAATTAGTAAAAGGATTTTTTTCATGATATTTAATTAATTTAAAAAAAATATTCTATGCTGCAAAAATATAATTTTTAAAAGTTTTTGCAAAAAAAATCTCGTTTCAGCAGTTTTCGCGTATGAAAATTGCTGAAACGAGATTTTTTTTATGTGTTTCAGCAATTTTCGTTAATGAAATTTGCTGAAACGAGATTTTTAAAAGCGAATAATTTTTTATTTCTGGAATACGTAAAATGCTTTGTACGCCATGTAAGTGTCTAATTTTGAAACAGTTTCGTATGGAGCGTGCATTGAAAGAACAGGAACTCCAACGTCAATAGTGTCGATGTTTAAGTTAGCCATGTAAAGTGCAACTGTTCCGCCGCCGCCGAGGTCAACTTTTCCGAGTTCGCCGTTTTGCCAGATAACGCCCTCTTTGTCAAAGAGATGATGAATTTCTGCAACAAATTCTGCATTTGCGTCAGATGTGCCTGATTTACCTCTTGAACCTGTAAATTTCGTTACAACAACGCCATAATTCAAGAACGATGAATTTGCTTTTTCAAAAACATCAGGGAATGTCGGGTCGTAAGCCGAATTTACGTCAGCAGACAAACATTTTGAATTTGAAAATACTTTTCTCGGATTTGCGCCCAATGTTGCAGCCAAATCTTCAATAAAATATTTCAGATAACTTGAATTTAAGCCTGTGTTGCCGTCAGAACCAGTTTCTTCCTTGTCGGTAAGAACTGCGATTGCGGTTTTTTTCGGATTCTCAATGTCCAAAATTGCGCGAAGTTCAGGATAAGCACAAACTTTGTCGTCATGTCCGTATGCACCAATCATTGAACGGTCAAAACCAATGTCCTTCGGTTTGAAAGCAGGTACGGCTTCAAGTTCTGAATTTAACAAATCGCCTTCAACAATGCCGTATTTTTCGTTCAAAATATTCAAAATGTTGGTTTTGACACGGTTTGAAATATCCTCGCCTTTTACACAAGTGGCTCCGATAAGAATATTTAATTCTTCACCTTTGATGATTTCGTTAGCGGGACGTTTCATCTGATTTTGAGCCAAATGCGGCAAAAGGTCTGTCACCAAAAATACAGGGTCATTGTCGTCTTCACCGATGTTGACAGTAATTTTTTCGCCGTCTTTTTTTATGATAACACCGTGAAGCGAAAGCGGAGTTGCCGTCCATTGATATTTTTTGATTCCGCCGTAATAATGCGTTTTGAAAAAGGCGAGTTCTTCTTGTTCGTAAAGGGGATTTTCTTTCAAATCGAGTCTCGGCGAGTCGATATGAGCGGCAGTGATGTTGATTCCATCTTCCAAGTTTTCGCCTATAACAGCCAAAATAACGGCTTTACCGCGATTGTCAAAATAAATTTTGTCGCCTTTTGAAACTTTGTCGCCGAAATTAAATTTTTTGAAACCTTTTTTCTCCGCTTCTTTAATTGCGAAAATATTGATTTCTCTTTCGGTTTTTGCTTTTGCCATAAAGTCTTTGTAACCTTCACAAAACGCTTCTGCTTTTTTGATTTCCTCATCGCTCAAAACGAGTGAAGCGTTTTTCCTGTCCATAAAAAATTTTTTAGCCTCTTCTTTTGTCATGATTTTTTTGTATTAAAAATTCATTGACAAAGGTAATAATTTTTTTTTTAAGACACACAAAATTTCAAGGCTTAAATAGCAAATTCATTTGTCCAATAAATCTTTTACAACGATAATAATTGGAAATTTTGTCCGGAAATTTTGCTTCGGCAGGCGGTGTCATTTCAAAAATAAACTCATATTCACCGCAAACTAATGCACACATAATCAAATTATAACATACATTATAAGATTGCTTCGGATTCAAAAGTATGATTTGTTGTGCATCGTTGGCGAAGTTTAGTTTAGTTTTTCTCAAAATATCGTAACATTTTGAGAAATCGGAGGATATAAATTCTTCTGGAAATTCTTCTTCGCCTATCTTCCGCAAATCAATATGCAAAATATCCATTGAATTATTGTGAATATAAACATAATGCTTATCATCGCATTTCATATATTCAAACTTGTTTTTGTGGGCAAAAAATTCTTCCGGCGTTGTATAACACAGCATAGCACCGGCGGAAAAATTAGGGTATTTTTCATAATTATTTAAGACAAAATATTGAGCCGTATCCGTATTATTTTGGAAATTAATGCGTAAATACGGCACAATAGTATCTTTCAAAATAGTATCGTTATTTTGTATATAATCAATATGCATACTGATTGTTATCTGCGCATGGATAACAGACACGAAATGCAACATCAGAATTAATAACAAACACTTTCTCATCGTCTAAAAAGGGTATTTAAAATGTCATTTTGTCAGTTTTTCGCATAAATCAAAAAAAATGAGACTGACAAAATAGCCAGTCTCATCTTTTTACTTATATGATTGCAATTTATTTTCCTTCGTTTTTCGACTTGATAAATTCAACAGCCTTGTCAACGTCTTCGGTAATATTAAGAACGGTGTCAAGTTGCGAAATTGATATTAGTCTTTCAACAGCGGTCTGCAAACCCGTGAGAACGAAAATGCCACCCGCATTTTTACAAAGTCTGTTAGCAACCAATATTGCACTCAACCCTGAACTGTCACAATAGCGTGCCTTTCTTAAATCTATTATTATGTTCTTCTCTCCGTTACCGGCCACCAAAACCAATTCAGATTTAACGGCAGGGGCAATATGTGTATCTAATTTTTCAACTAACACGCTTATCACGGTGTAGTTGTCTCTTTTTACCACTTCAAATTGTTTCTCGTCCATAGTTGATTATTTTATTTATCAGTTAAACAAACGTTTTTATTCTGCCTTACCGTCGAATTTTTCTTTCAAGGCCTTTGCAGCATCGCTGTCAAGCATATCCATAAATTTGTTAGAATTATCGCTGATAATATTCTTAACTTCTTTATCTTTGCTATTTTCGCGTTTCTGTCTCGGCTTCGGATCTTCCCATACTCTTGTGTGAGAAAGGATGATACGTTTTGCAGCCTTAGAAAATTCGAGAACCTTGAACGGAAGTTTCTCATCTACTTTACACTGAGAACCGTCTTCTTTTACGAGATGTCTCGGAGTTGCAAAGCCTTCGATTCCGTATTCCAAAGCGATGATTGCACCCTTGTCGAAAAGGCTCAAAATCGTTCCTTCGTGTACAGAATCAACGGTGAAAATTGTCTCGAAAGTATCCCAAGGATTCTCTTCCAACTGTTTGTGACCAAGGCTCAAACGGCGGTTTTCTTTGTCGATGTCAAGTACTACAACTTCGATTTCTGCACCGATTGAAGTAAACTCGTTAGGATGTTTTACTTTCTTAGTCCAAGAGAGGTCAGAAATGTGAATCAAACCGTCAACGCCTTCTTCGATTTCAACGAATACACCGAAGTTAGTGAAGTTACGTACTTTTGCAGTATGTTTAGAACCTACTTTATATTTTTCTTCGATGTTAGCCCAAGGATCCGGTTTGAGTTGTTTGATACCCAAAGACATCTTTCTTTCCTCACGGTCAAGTGTAAGGATTTGAGCCTCAACCTCGTCGCCTACTTTCAAGAACTCTTGTGCAGAACGTAAATGTTGTGACCAAGACATTTCAGATACATGGATAAGACCTTCTACGCCCGGAGCGATTTCAACGAATGCGCCGTAATCAGCGATAACAACAACTTTACCTTTAACTTTGTCGCCGACTTTGAGGTTAGCGTCAAGTGCTTCCCACGGATGCGGAGTAAGTTGTTTGAGACCCAAAGCGATGCGTTTTTTCTCGTCGTCGAAGTCGATAATAACAACTTGAAGTTTCTGATCCAAGTGTACAACCTCTTCCGGATGAGATACTCTACCCCAAGAAAGGTCTGTAATATGAATAAGACCGTCTACGCCGCCAAGGTCGATGAATACGCCGTAAGAAGTGATATTCTTAACAACGCCTTCGAGAATCTGACCTTTTTCGAGTTTAGAAATAATGTCTTTTTTCTGTTGTTCGAGTTCAGCCTCGATGAGTGCTTTGTGAGATACAACAACATTTTTGAACTCAGAATTGATTTTAACAACTTTGAATTCCATTGTTTTGCCCACGTAAATATCGTAATCTCTGATAGGTTTAACATCAATTTGACTACCCGGCAAGAATGCTTCGATTCCGAATACGTCTACAATCATGCCGCCTTTTGTACGACATTTGATGTAACCTTTGATAATTTCGTCGTTTTCAAGAGCCTCGTTAACTCTATCCCAAGAGCGTAATGCACGTGCTTTTTTGTGCGAAAGAACAAGCGAACCGTTTTTATCTTCCTGATTTTCAACGTAAACCTCTACGGTATCGCCTTTTTTGAGTTCGGGGTTGTAACGGAACTCACTTGCGCCGATTACACCTTCCGATTTAGAACCTATGCTTACTACGACCTCACGGCTGTTAACAGCGATAACGGTTCCTTCTACTACTTGATTTTCAACAACTGACGACAAAGTTTTGTCGTAAGCCTCTTCCAAAGTCTTACGTTTGTCGGCTGAATAAGAATCGCCTTTCTTGTTAGAAACATTGTCCCAGTCAAAATCCATTGTTGAAACGTTGGATTTGTAAGAATTAATAGGAATCACTTCCTCTTCTTCAGTTTCTTGAACTGAATTTTCCGAAGTCTGAACTCTCTGTTCGTTGAGTTCTTCTTCTTCGTAACCCTGATTGTTTTTTTTCGGTGTCATTAACTTTTATTATTTTTTTTAAATTTCTGCTTTAATGTGTTAGACTTTATTTATAGATATAAATTCCGTTGCAAATTTAAGTATATTTTTTTGATTTACACAATTTTTTTTCAACTTTTTGATATTTTTTTTGTGTTAAGTTTTTCTAATTAAATGTTTTTAATACAAAATAATTTTGGTATTAACATTAAAAACTGTAACTTAGGGGTTTGAATAAAGTTTGTTATAAAAAGTAATTAAAAATTGAAAATCAATATCTTAGGTATAGAATCTTCTTGCGATGACACCTCTGCGGCAGTAGTTTCAGACGGGATTTTGCTCTCTAACGTCATAGCAAGTCAGGCAGTACATTCCGCTTACGGCGGTGTTGTCCCCGAACTCGCTTCGAGGGCTCATCAGCAAAATATCATTCCTGTGGTTGACAAAGCGATAAAAGATTCGGGATTGTCAAAAGATGAAATCTCAGCGGTTGCTTTTACAAGAGGTCCGGGACTTTTGGGCTCGCTGCTTGTAGGCGTGTCGTTTGCAAAAGGCTTTTCTCTTGCGGGAAATATTCCGATGATTGAAATCAACCACCTTCAAGGACACGTTTTGAGCCAATTTGTCCACGAAAAAGACAACATTAAGAAAAATCCTGATTTTCCTTTTCTGACGCTTTTGGTTTCAGGCGGACACACACAAATTATAAAGGTGAAGGATTATTTCGATATGGAAATCATCGGCTCCACAATAGACGACGCAGCAGGCGAGGCTTTTGACAAGTGCGCAAAAGTTATGGGACTCGGTTATCCGGGCGGTCCTATTATTGATAAACACGCACATCAAGGCAACCCGAAAAGGTTTACTTTTGCAAAGCCTAATATAAAAGGTCTCGATTTCAGTTTTTCAGGGTTAAAGACATCGTTTCTCTATTTCTTAAAAGACGAAATCGCAAAAAATCCGAATTTCATAGACGAAAATATTGACGATTTATGTGCTTCGTTGCAATTTACGATTATCAGCATTTTGATTGACAAAATCAAAAAAGCGGTAAAAGAAACAGGAATCCGTCAGATAACAATAGGCGGCGGCGTTGCGGCAAATTCCGAATTAAGGGACACTTTGACGTTAACCGCCCAAAAATACGGCTGGGAAGTTTTTATCCCGGAAAGAAAATTTACAACCGACAACGCCGCAATGATTGCAGGCGCGGGATATTTCAAATTTTTTAAACATGAATTTGCGTCAATGGATCTTGCTCCGGACGCAAGGTTAAAGTTTTAAACACACGATGAAATCAATAGAAAAGGCACTTTATTATATTGTAGACGAAAATGACGAACACAACAGACTGTCAAAATTTTTCAACTATTTTTTGATGATTTTGATTATTCTGTCGGTCGGCGAAATGGCTTTGGAAACCGATGACAGTATTTTTGTTCCGTACAGACATTATTTCCATACTTTTGATTTTTTTACGGTAATGGTGTTTTCGATAGAATACATTATCAGAATTTTAACAGCACACCTTAACCCAAAAATCAAAGGCAAAACCCGCTGGCAGCATATTAAAAATTATATTTTCTCGTTTGCAGGCATTGTGGATTTGCTTTCTATTCTGCCTTTTTATTTGGATTTCACCTCTTTGGATTTGAGGGTTGTAAAAACGTTGAGACTGTTTAGATTTTTAAGAGTTTTCAAAATAGCGCGTTACAACGAATCTATAAAACTTGTCGGCGATGTCATTTGGAACAAACGCTCGGAAATAGGAGTTATTATGGGATTAATCATCATAATAATGATAATTGCCTCGTTTGTAATGTTTTACGCTGAACATAAAGACAACGCAGAATATTTTCCGAATGTTTTGAGTTGTCTTTGGTGGGCTATCGTTACGATGACAACTATCGGTTACGGCGACGTTTATCCCATAACCACTGCGGGCAAAATTGTCGGCAGCATTATGGCACTTCTCGGTATAGGACTTGTGGCAATGCCGACAGGTATTATCAGCGCAGGCTTTTTGGAAAAAATTGCTGAGAAAAAGAAAGAAGAAAAGGATAAGGAAAAAGAAGAGCCGAAAGAAAATATTTCGGAAAACAACCAAAAACATTATTGTCCTTACTGCGGACACAAACTTGACGATTAAAAAAAAGCAAAGTTATGGCAAAGGAGTTGACAAAAGCCGAGGAAATTCTGCACAGAAAACCTTACACGGAAGAGGATACGGACAGAATGTTTGAACAGTTGATGGCA
>JAEEGL017295010.1_pt1 | contig 19549 bp, 10 predicted proteins | sample 9134231 | NCBI WGS metagenome assembly JAEEGL01 (sample SAMN16246548, study PRJNA631951) | gut metagenome | biome: gut microbiome; feature: rumen; material: fiber-attached | host: Bos | place: Iran: Karaj | collected 2018-10 | reverse complement strand
ATTAAGAAGCGGCCTCACCTTCTTTACGATAATCATCGTGATGCTTACCGCCATTGCCGGAAAAGAGATAAAAAAACTGCTTGACGCAAGGGACTCATATAATCATAATGCCTATTATGTCTTTGCGGAGACTAAGGAAGACCTTAAAAAGCTGTTTGATGCGGCAGATGCAAAGGAAAACGGAATAGACTGCGTGGCATTGCTTGACGACGGATCGGGGTATGCCACGAAAGGAGATAAGAGTTTTCATCTTGTGGTTGACCTGTTTGAGAGTTTTTCGTATCAAAACCGCAACATTTACAGTGCCCTTATGGGAGATATGGAAGCTGTTTCGGGTCACGGGATCCTTCTGTCCGCGGATCTGACAAAGGATATGGAGCTTGTCTGCGGCAAGAAAACAGATCTTTTGTCCGAAGAGGTGGTCATAAGCTCAGAGCTTGCGGATATTTTCCTTGAAAATTCCGGTATGAATTTTATCAAGGAAAGGTCCGATCTGCTTGGAATCACTCTGTCCGATGGGATGTCGCCGGTAAAGATAGTCGGAATCGTGCAGTCTAATGAGCCTGCAGTCTATGTAAACAATGGTGAGCTGCACCGCGGTTTGGAAAATGCAGAAGGCATTACATACAGCGAGGAGATATCAGCGAGGCTTTCAGCAGGAGAAGCCGTATATAATTATTACGGAGACGAAAAAGATGCAGAGTATTCCGAGGGAGAAACAGTCAAAATAGGCAGCACAGAGCTGAAGATAAAAGAGGTCAATTGCCTTGGTACAAAAGAAGAGTATCAGGCTGCAAAAAGGATACTGGAAGAATATGGCCTGGAGCGTTGGAGCGATAAGATAAAGTCAGTTACATATGATTCCGTATCAAATTCATATGAAGTTGAGATCAAGATAGCAGATTACGCGACCACAACGCAGGTCTTTCCCGCAAACGAATATGAATCAATAATGGAATTTTTACGATCAAGTTCCATAGGTCTTGTTGTTTCTGAAAATGATTACGACAGGATGATGCTTGATAATGCCATCGATCGCGGTAACAGGTACGTAATGGTCCACGCTAGCGATAACAGTGCCTGCGAAGCTTTCCTCAGGGCAAATTTCGAAGGACGTCCTCTGCCTGCAGGCGTAGCATATTCTCTGTATACACCGGATGATATTTATAAGAGTAAGACAAGCGAGATAACGGAAGGCCTCTCGGGCAGGGCAACGATCATATTTGTATTCTGCGTACTTTTATGCATCTGTATGTATATGATCATGAGAGGTTCGGTGATGTCGCGTGTAAAGGAGATCGGCGTTTACCGCTGTATCGGCGTGACAAAAAAGAATATGAATTTCCGCTTCATGGTGGAATGCTTTGTGCTTGCCACAATGTCCATACTTCCGGGCGTTTTATTCATGGTCGGCAGCATACATATCATGACGCATCTTTCGGGTATAATGTTTGCCATCTTTATGCCCTGGTGGCTCTGCGTGCCCGTGCTGATAATACTGTACATAATTGCCATTGTATGCGGCGTTCTGCCCTGCATTATGCTGATGCGCAAGACACCTGCACAGATAATGGCCAAGTATGATGTATAATACCGTCAGAGCAGCACAATGTGTACCCAAAAGCAAAAATGAAAAATTAGGTACATCGGTTGAAAACAAAAAATGTCAAGGCAGTGTACCTAAATGCGAAAAACAAGAAATTAGGTACACTGACATGGAAGAAAAGAGCCGGGGCAGTGTACCCAAAAGCCCAAAAAAGAAATTAGGTACATCGTCAGGGTAGAAAAAGAGTTAAGGAAGTGTACCTAAATGCGAAAAAATAGAAATTAGGTACACAGCCAGGGCAGAAAAAGAGTCAGGTCAGTGTACCAAAAAGCAAGAATAAGAAATTAGGTACACCGTCAGGGTAGAAAAAGAGTTGGGGCAGTGTACCTAAATGCAAAAAACAGGAAATAAGGTACACTGACGGGCAGAAATAGAGTTAAGGCGGTGTATCTAAAAGCAAAAAATAAGAAATTAGGTACACTGGCAGGGTAGAAAAAGAGTTAAGGCAGTGTACCCAAAAGCAAAAATAAGAAATTAGGTACACCGTAAGGCCGGAAAAAGGTAATAGCGAGGAAGGAAAAGAAGAAAGATTTATGAAGATCATCGCGGGCCTCGGCAATCCCGGGGACAAATATGTGGGTACGCGGCACAACATCGGCTACGATGTCTTAGACCGCATAGCCCTTGATTACAAGATAGATATCCATGAAAGAAAGTTCAAAGGGCTTGTAGGAAGCGGATATATAGAGGGTGAAAAGGTGGTACTTGTAAAGCCTCTTACCTATATGAACCTTTCGGGAGAATGCATTCAGGAGGTAACATCCTTTTACAAGATAGATGTTACGGAAGATCTTTTGATAATATGTGACGATATCAATCTTGAAAAGGGACAGCTACGTCTGCGTGAAAAAGGGAGCGCAGGAGGGCACAACGGCCTTAAGAGCATCATAGCGCATGTGGGGGACGGCTTTAAGAGGATCCGCTTCGGCGTGGGAGACCGCGACGGCCGCATAGATCTTGTCGACCATGTGCTTGGGCACATTCCCAAAGAAGACTGGGATATAATAAAAGAGGGGGTACTAAATGCGGAAGGCGCAGTAAAATGCTGGATAACAGCAGACTTTGCCACCGCTCAGAATCAATACAATCGAAAGAAGAACGGGTGATATGTCATTATTCAAATGGCCCGTATTTGATACGGGCATTTTCGGTGATGCGAAGGATTCCCTTAAAAAGGGAGTCACGCCGCTGCTTATAGGCGGGTGCATCACATCTCAGAAGGCACATCTCTTAAGCGAGCTGGGAAAGGACTTTTCCCGGCTTTTGGTCGTGGCAAAAGACGATCTTGCCGCAAAAGAGCTTTACGACGATCTTTCGTCACTTATGGATGATGTATCCTTCTATCCCGCAAAGGACCTGATCTTTTATCAGGCCGACTTGACAGGAGGCTACCAGGCAGGGCAAAGGATCATGGTCATGAAAAAGCTCTGTGAAGGTGGGGGCGGAGTCATAGTTACGGCAATAAACGGCCTTATGAACGTGCTTCCGGATTTTGAGGAGTGGAAGAATGCCGCGTTCGAGCTTTCTATCGGCGCGACCGTAATGGAAAAAGCTGTCTCAAAAAAGCTTGTGGAGATGGGATATACAAAAAGAGCCGCAGCCTCATCACCGGGCGAATTTGCCGTCCGCGGAGACATCATGGATATCTACCCCTATACGGATGATAACCCTGTCAGGATAGAATTCTTTGGCGACGAGATAGACAACCTTCGTGAATTTGACGCGGAGAGCCAAAGGACCATAAGACAGCTAGACAGCGCAAAGATATATCCGGCCTGCGAATTCCTTTTAAGTGACGAGAGGAAGAGAGCGGGTCTTAAAGCCATGGAAAAGGAGTACCTTGACAGGTACGAGTCCTTTAAAAGTGCGGGTAATTATGATGCGGCCCTGAATCTCAAGGCATCCGCGGGCCTTGTTATAGAACAGCTTAAAAGCGATATCATTCCGGGAAACCTTTACAGCTATCTCCCCTATTTTGACAGCCGCTCGGGCAGCCTTCTTGACGCGTTTAAGAGTGAAGGAACCCTTATAGTACTTGATGACCATGCCGAATGCAGCGAAAAGGGCAGGGCCGTATACGAAGAATGGGAAGAATCCTGCACGAACAGGCTTGAAAAGGGATATATGCTGTCGAAGCAGAAAAAGGCCCTTATTTCCGACAGCAAGATATGGACTGCCATAAAAAAACAGCAGATACTCATGCTTTCGGGGGCTTTTTCGAAAACAGAAGGAATAAAGCCCGCAAAGAGCTTTAACCTTTCCGTTACGGGCGTGGCTTCATATAAAAATGATCTGGGGCTTTTGACATCGGACCTTAAAAAGTGGAAAAAATCGAAAAAATCGGTCGTTCTGCTATACCAGTCAAGATCGCGTGCGCAGAGAATGGCGGATATTTTGTACGACGAAGAGGTGGGCGCCGTTTACGCCGAAAAGGGTGAAGGTACCGCGCTTCCCGGGCAGACCCTCATTACCTGCGGAAGACTTAAAAGCGGCTTTAATTACGGCCTTTACGGTCTTATTGTCCTTACAGAGACCGATGTTTCGGGCGCGCAGGCAAAAAAGAGAAAAAAGCATGGGATAAAGGGCAACGCCATATCATCCCTTGCGGACCTTAAATTCGGCGACTATGTCGTGCACGAAACATACGGCCTCGGAATCTACAGGGGAATAGAAAAAAAGATAGAGGGCCGAATTGCCAGGGATTACATAAGAGTAGAATACGGGGACAATTCAAGTCTCTACGTCCCCGCGATGCAGTTCGAATACATACAGAAATATGCATCTTCCGATAAAGAAAACGTAAAGCTTTCAAAGCTCTACGGGAACGAATGGAAGAATACCAAAAACAGGGTCCTTAAGGCTGTGGGAGAGATCGCCCAGGAGCTTGTGGATCTCTATGCCGTAAGAAGCGAGAAAAAGGGCCATGCCTTTGCAAAGGATACCCTGTGGCAGAAGGAATTTGAAGAAAGCTTTCCTTTTGATGAGACCGAGGATCAGCTTCAGGCCATAAACGAAGTTAAGCGTGATATGGAAAGCGACCGCATAATGGACAGGCTGATATGCGGTGATGTGGGCTTTGGAAAGACCGAGATCGCCCTGCGCGCGGCCTTTAAGGCCGTACAGGACGGAAAACAGGTCGTATTCCTTGTGCCGACCACGATACTTTGCCAGCAGCATTACAACACCTTTGCGTCAAGGCTTGCGGATTACCCCGTAAGGGTGGATATGCTGAGCCGCTTCTGCACTCCTTCGCAGGTGAATAGTACACTTAAAGATGCCGCTGCGGGCAAGGTAGACATACTCATAGGCACACACCGCGTTCTTTCAAAGGACGTAGTGCTGAAAAACCTTGGTCTTCTTATCATAGATGAGGAACAGCGTTTCGGCGTTACGCATAAAGAGAGAATAAAGCAGCTTAAAAAGGATGTGGATGTGCTGACCCTTACGGCAACGCCCATCCCAAGGACCCTTCATATGTCCCTTATCGGGGTGAGGGACCTTTCCACCCTGACACAGCCGCCCCAGGAGAGAGTGCCCATCCAGACCTATGTTTCAGAATACACGGACGAGCTGGTAAGAGAGGCGATAAAAAGGGAGACATCCCGCGGCGGACAGGTCTACTATGTATATAACCGCGTTATAAATATCGCCGCGGAAACGGAGGCCTTAAGAGAGCTTCTTCCGGGCATAAATATCGAGTTTGCCCACGGACAGATGAGTGAAAGACAGCTTGAAAAGATAATGATGTCCTTTATTGCGGGCGAGATAGATGTGCTTGTTTCCACGACCATCATAGAGACGGGCCTTGACATACCCAATGTAAACACCATAATAATCCGGAATGCCGAAAGATTCGGGCTTTCACAGCTTTACCAGCTTAGAGGAAGAGTGGGAAGGTCGAGCCGCACCGCCTATGCATTCATACTCTATAACAGGCAGGACAGCCTTTCGGACATCGCAAAGCAGAGACTCGAGGCCATAAGACAGTTCACCGAGCTTGGAAGCGGCATCAAGATAGCCAAAGAGGACCTTGAGATAAGGGGCGCAGGAAACCTTCTCGGTACAAAGCAGCACGGACATCTTGAGGCTGTGGGCTACGACCTTTACTGCAAGATGTTAAACGAGGCCGTGCTTAGGCTTAAGGGTGAAATAGAAGAGACCGAAGAGAGACCTGTAAAGATAAACATTGCACTTGACGCATTTCTACCCAAAGAATACATTGCGGGCGAAGGCCTTATGCTTGACTGCTATAAAAGGATCATGGCTATTGCGGGCGAGGATGACTACCGCGATATGCAGGATGAACTTACGGACAGATTCGGGGATATGCCCCCCGAGGCCGAAAACCTTTTGTTTGTGGCATGGATGAAGGCCTGGGCAAGGGACTGCGGCATAGAAGAGGTTACGGTTAAGGATAACGAGATAAGGCTTACATTTTCCGAAAGAGCGCCCATAGATCCATCCGGGATCCAGACGCTTCTTGACAGACACAAAGGATGCCTTTCCATAGTCACAAAACCGGCCGTTACCTTTGTATACACTGCACGGCGAAGTACCCCAGGTAAGCGCCTGGATATGAACGAAATGCTGAAAACTCTCCTTAAAGAGATAAAAATGTTGCTAGTTAGGGAAAAAAGTGGTATAGTGTCTTAGATTATGGGAAGCTATATTCTTTTAACAGAAAGGGAAATAAATCATGAGATCAAACAAAAAGATGCTTGCGGCATCAATGTCTGCACTGCTTGCTGCAGGTGCTCTTACCGGGTGCTATACAAAAGTAAAACCCGAAGATTATGCAAATACCGTCGTTGCGACATACGGCGATGAAAAGGTAATGCTCGACGAGGCAAATTACTATGTGAAGATGTATCAGGCAACAAACGACGCATACTTCACATATTACAGCTATTTTTACGGCTACAAAACCATCAAGGATATGTATGATTCGGTGGCTGACGAAAAGACCGGAAAGACAATGTGGGACAACATGAAGCAGAATGCCATGGCGACCCTTTATCAGACATATGTGCTTGCAAGCCATGCAAGTGAGTACGGCGTATCCTTAAGCGATGAGGACAATAAAAAGATCGACAAGAACGTAAAGGATTTCTTCGAGGAAGGCGACAAGGGTATAACAGAGGCCATTAATATTTCCGAAGATCACCTCCGTGAGGTACTAAAGAGAAATGCGCTTGCCGTACGTGTACATGAATATCTTGTCAAAGACATAGATACCACGGTCAATGAAGAGGACTACCGTCATACACTTGTTTCATATATCAAGGTGACCGAGGCGGAAAAGAAATCAGAGGCTGAGACCACAGCAGAAGGCGAGACGAGTGCGGAAACAGAGACCACCGCAGCTGCAGAGGAAAAGACAGTAGATCTTAAGGCTGCAGCCGAAAAGATAAAGACCGAATGGGAAGAAGAGCTTAAAGAGCATGATAAGTATTCGGACGCTGCAAACCATGTAGTGGAAAGCTACAAGGAAAGCACAGAAGTAGTCACTGCCTTTACAGACAACACCAATTACGCAAAACCCACTGCATCAGATGACGGAACGGTTGCAGAGTCACTTCAGAAGTACTGCTGGAACGAGCTTAAGACAGGCGATTTCGGAATATATGAAGATTCTTCCGCAAAAGCGACCTACGTTGTTTACTGCGTAAATGACAACGAGGAAAGCGGCAAGAAGACCGACATCGACAAAGAGCTTGATTCAAGACGCACAAAGATGTTTGAGGAAAAGTATCCCGAGATAGTTAAAAACAGCCCTTCATGGAACGTAAAGGAAAGGATCTATTCGCAGATCAAGTATACCGAGATAGAATACGAGACCGAAGAGCCCACCACAACGGCCGAGGCTACAACAGCCGGAACAGAGTCTGCTTCCGAAACAGAGACAGAGTCTAAAGCAGAAACAGAGACAGATACCGAAGCTGAGACTGCCGAAGAAGTGACGGATCCGGCTGCTGAAACAGTAGAAGAAACAATAGAAGCGACAGCCGAAGAGGCTCCTGTATCAGAAGAGCCCGTAAACGAAGAACCTGCTCCCGCAGTATAAGCTGTGGCGGGTCAAGATATTGCCTTTCATGCAGACGAGAAATGCATGGGGCGGAAAGTGAGATAAAAAAATGTATCGTAAAGTATCGACAGATCTGAATTTCGTTGAAAGAGAAAACGCGGTGGAAAAATTCTGGCGCGATGAAAAGATCTTTGAAAAGAGCATGCAGGAGAGGGCTGACGGTCCGCAGTATATGTTCTATGACGGCCCGCCCACGGCAAACGGAAAGCCGCACATCGGCCACGTGCTGACAAGGACCATCAAGGACATGATCCCCAGGTACCGCACCATGAAGGGCTATGAAGTGCCCAGAAAGGCCGGCTGGGATACGCACGGACTGCCCGTAGAGCTTGAGGTGGAAAAAGAACTCGGGCTTGACGGAAAAGAGCAGATCGAACAGTACGGTCTCGAACCCTTCATCAAAAAATGTAAGGAAAATGTCTGGAAATACAAGGGCATGTGGGAGGAATTCTCCTACAAGGTCGGCTTCTGGGCCGACATGGATGACCCCTATGTCACCTACTACGATTCCTTCATCGAATCCGAATGGTGGGCTTTAAAGCAGATATGGGACAAGAAGCTTTTGTATAAAGGCTTTAAGATCGTTCCCTACTGCCCCAGATGCGGAACTCCCCTTTCAAGCCACGAGGTAGCTCAGGGCTATAAGGATATCAAGGAACGCTCCGCAATAGCAAGGTTTAAGGTAAAGGATGAGGATGCTTACATCCTTGCATGGACGACAACGCCCTGGACACTTCCCTCAAACGTAGCTCTCTGCGTAAACCCTGTTGAAAGCTATGTAAAGGTAAAGACCGCCGACGGATACACATATTATCTGGCAGAGGCTCTTTGCAAAAAGGTTCTCGGCGCAGAGCCAACCGCTCCCTACGAGATCATTGAAAGATTCACGGGCAAAGATCTTGAATATAAGGAATACGAGCCCTTGTTTGAGTGCACCGGCGTTAAGGCAAAGGCACTCGGCAAAAAAGCATTCTACGTTGTATGCGACGAATACGTAACCATGGAAGACGGTACCGGCGTTGTTCACAACGCACCCGCTTTCGGTGAAGACGACTACAGAGTCTGCACAGGCTACGACCTTCCCTTCGTACAGTTTGTTGACACAAAGGGAAACATGACGGCAGATACACCTTTTGCAGGACTCTTTGTAAAGAAAGCCGATCCGGTGATCCTTAAGGATCTTGATGCGAGAGGACTTTTGTTCGACGCTCCCAAGTTCGAGCACAGCTACCCTCACTGCTGGAGATGTGACACACCTCTCATCTACTATGCAAGAGAGTCGTGGTTCATAAAGATGACAGCGGTAAGGGATGACCTTATAAAGAACAATGCAACCATCAACTGGATCCCGCAGTCCATAGGCGAAGGCCGCTTTGGCGACTGGCTCAAGAACGTTCAGGACTGGGGCGTTTCAAGAAACAGATACTGGGGAACCCCTTTAAATGTCTGGGAATGTGAGTGCGGCCACCAGCTGGCCATAGGCAGCAAGGAAGAATTAAAGTCTTTAAGCCCCGATTATCCGGCAGAAGGCGTTGAACTCCACAGACCGTATATCGACAAAGTGCATGTTACCTGCCCCAAGTGCGGAAAGCTGATGCAGAGAGTTCCCGAAGTCATCGACTGCTGGTTCGATTCGGGTTCGATGCCTTTTGCGCAGTACCACTATCCTTTTGAGAACAAGGAGCTTTTCGAAAAGCATTTCCCCGCAGATTTCATAAGCGAGGCTGTAGACCAGACAAGAGGCTGGTTCTATTCGCTCCTTGCCATATCAACGCTTATCTTCAACAAAGCACCTTATAAGAACGTTATCGTGCTCGGCCATGTCCAGGATAAGGACGGCCAGAAGATGAGTAAATCAAAGGGCAATGCGGTTGATCCTATGCAGGCTCTTACGACTCATGGAGCAGATGCGGTAAGATGGTATTTTTATTCCAACTCCGCGCCCTGGCTTCCCAACCGTTTCCATGACAAGGCAGTCACAGAAGGTGCCAGAAAGTTCATGGGAACGCTTTGGAACACATATGCGTTCTTTGTGCTTTACGCAAATATAGATGAGTTCGACCCCACAAAATATTCGCTTGAATACGATAAGCTTTCCGTCATGGACAGATGGCTTCTTTCAAGGCTCAATACGGTAATAAAGACGGTCGATTCAAATCTTGAGAATTACAAGATCACCGAGACAACAAAGGTGCTTCAGGACTTTGTGGATGACCTTTCAAACTGGTATGTAAGACGCTGCCGCGAAAGATACTGGGCAAAGGGCATGGAGCAGGACAAGATCAATGCTTATATGACTCTTTACACTGCGCTTGTTGATCTTTGCAAGATCTCGGCGCCGATGATACCCTTCATAACAGAGGATATTTATCAGAACCTTGTAAGGTCTGTTGACAGTTCAGCACCCGAAAGCATCCACCTTTGCATGTTCCCCGCATATGATGAAAAACTCATAGATGCAGAGCTTGAAAAGGACATGGACCTTGTACTTAAGTGCGTAGTCTTAGGACGTGCCGCAAGAAACGGAGCAAACCTAAAGAACAGGCAGCCCCTTTCGCGCATGTTCGTAAAGGCACCCTTCGTCCTTCCGGACTATTTTGCGCAGATCATCAAGGAAGAGCTGAATGTAAAAGAGATCGAGTTTACGGATGATGTAAGGGCATTCACCACATACACATTCAAGCCCCAGCTCCGCACCGTCGGCCCCAAATACGGCAAGCAGCTTGGCTTTATCAAGCAGAAGCTTTCCGAGATCGACGGCAATGCGGCCATGGACGAGCTTAAGGCAACGGGCCTTTTGAAGCTGTCAGAGGATGTTGCGCTTGCAGAAGAGGATCTTCTTATCGAAATGCATCAGCAGGAAGGCTATGCTTCAGAAAGCAACGGCGATGTTACCGTGGTTCTGGACGGAAACCTTACAGAAGAACTTATTGAAGAAGGCTTTGTCCGCGAGCTCATATCCAAGATCCAGACCGGACGAAAGGACGCCGGCTTTGAGGTAACAGACCACATCTTCTTAAGCGTATCCGGAAACGACAAGATAGCAGATATCGTATCGAAAAATGCCGATGAGATCTGCAGGATCTGCCTTGTGGACGGAATAACCGGCGAGGCATATGAAGAAAGCAAGGACTGGAACATCAACGGCGAAGACGTAAAGATCGGCGTAAAAAAAGTCTGAGAAATGAATTATAGGAGGTAGACCTATGGCAATCAAATTTGACAAGGATGAATTTAAAAAGAACGTAAAGACCAATGTAAAGAACCTTTACAGAAGAAACCTCGATGAGGCAACGCCTCAGCAGATCTTTCAGGCGGTGGCATATTCCGTTAAGGACTATATCATCGACGAATGGATCGCTACCCAAAAGGTAATGGAAAAGGAAGACCCCAAGACGGTGTACTACCTTTCGATGGAATTCCTTATGGGACGTGCCCTCGGAAACAATATAATAAACCTTTGCGCATGGGATGAGATAAAGGAAGCCCTTGATGAGATGGGACTTGATCTCAATGCCATCGAGGATCAGGAGCCCGATGCGGCCCTTGGAAACGGAGGCCTCGGACGTCTTGCAGCATGCTTCCTTGATTCACTTGCAACTCTCGGCTATCCGGCATATGGTGCAGGTATCCGTTACAAGTACGGAATGTTCGCACAGAAGATCGAGGACGGATATCAGGTAGAGGTTCCGGACAACTGGTTAAAGCACGGCAATCCTTTCGAGCTTCGCCGTCCCGAATATGCGTGCGAGGTAAGATTCGGCGGTTACACAAGAGTTGAAAGAGACCCCATGACAGGAAGAGATCATTTCTTCCAGGAGGGATATCAGTCGGTACGCGCTATACCCTACGACCTTCCGATCGTCGGATACGGCAACAACGTCATTAATTCTCTCCGTATCTGGGATGCAGAGCCCATAAACGTATTCAGCCTTGACGATTTTGACAAGGGTGATTACCGCAAGGCCGTAGAGCAGGAAAACCTTGCAAAGAACCTTGTAGAGGTGCTCTACCCCAACGACAATCATTATGCAGGTAAAGAGCTCCGCTTAAAGCAGCAGTACTTCTTCATTTCCGCTACCATCCAGACACTTGTAAAGAAGTATAAGGATGCACATAACGGCGATATAAGAAAGCTCTACGAAAAAGTCACCATCCAGATGAACGATACACATCCTTCAATGTCTGTTGCCGAGCTCATGAGGATCCTCATGGACGAAGAGCAGCTCACATGGGATGAGGCATGGGAGATCACAACAAAGACCTGTGCATACACAAACCATACAATAATGAGCGAAGCTCTTGAAAAATGGCCCATCGAGCTCTTCTCAAGACTTCTTCCTAGGATCTATCAGATCGTGGAAGAGATCAACAGAAGGTTCATCCTTGACATCCAGGCCAAGTATCCCGGAAACAACGAAAAGATCCGCAAGATGGCAATTGTCTATGACGGACAGGTAAAGATGGCTCACCTTGCCATCGTCGGCGGATACTCCGTAAACGGTGTTGCAAGGCTTCATACAGAGATCTTAAAGAAGCAGGAGCTTCGTGATTTCTACGAGATGTTCCCTGACAAGTTCAACAACAAGACAAACGGTATCACTCAGCGCCGTTTCCTTAAGCATGCAAACCCGCTTCTTGCAGACTGGGTAACAGCTCATATCGGCGACGACTGGGTAACAGACCTTTCAAAGATCAGCGGCCTCAAGATCTATGCCGATGATGAAAAAGCTCAGAAAGAGTTCATGAACATCAAGTACCAGAACAAGGTCGCTCTGGCTAAATACATCAAGGAAAACAACGGCATCGAAGTTAACCCCAGATCCATCTTTGATGTTCAGGTAAAGAGACTTCACGAGTACAAGAGACAGCTTCTTAATATCCTGCATGTAATGTATCTCTACAACATGATAAAGGATAACCCGAGCATGGAGTTCTATCCCAGAACATTCATCTTCGGCGCAAAGGCTGCCGCAGGCTACCGCCTTGCAAAGCTTACAATCAAGCTTATCAACAATGTTGCAAATGTCATCAACAATGACAAGTCCATAAACGGAAAGATCAAGGTGGTATTCATTGAAAACTACCGCGTTTCAAACGCAGAAAAGATCTTTGCAGCAGCCGATGTTTCAGAGCAGATATCAACAGCTTCCAAGGAAGCTTCCGGTACAGGTAACATGAAGTTCATGCTCAACGGTGCCATCACTCTCGGAACAATGGACGGCGCAAACGTCGAGATAGTTGAAGAAGTCGGCGCAGAAAACGCAGTCATCTTCGGACTTTCCGCAGACGAAGTCATCAAATACGAGAACGAGGGCGGCTACAACCCCATGGATATCTTCAACAACGATACCGAGATCCGCCGCGTACTCATGCAGCTCATAAACGGCTTCTATGCGCCCAACGACCCCGAAATGTTCAGGGATCTTTACAACTCGCTTCTTAATACCTACGTTACTTCAAAGGCTGATACATACTTCATCTTAAAAGACTTCAATTCCTACCACGAAGCGCAGATGAAGATCGAAAAGATGTACCGCGACGAAGCAGGCTGGGCTAAGAGTGCCATCTTAAATGTCGGCAGCGCCGGCAAGTTCTCATCAGACCGTACCATTCAGGAATATGTCGATGACATCTGGCATCTTGACAAGATCACGGTCGATATGGACGAATAATTATCATTTTTCTGTTTTTCAAAAGTTCTTATTACCGGGTAAGGGGCGCTGCCCCTTACCCGGTATAACAATTCTTTTTTCTTCGCCCGCCAAAAGGCGCGGTTCCCGCCCCTTTTGGATATGCGGCACAATTCACACACTAAGACTTGTTTTTTCGCGTAGGCTTTGCCCGCTGTTTGGGGATTTTCATACCCTGTGGGTGAAAAAGCAAGTTGGGGTATGCCAATCCGGGGGAAGAAATGGTACCCTGAGGGGGAAAAAGCAAGTTAGGGTATGATTATCCGGAAGGCTGAGTCATACCCAAAGGGTGAAAAAGCAAGTTGAGGTATGCCGAGCCCAAGAAATCAACCATACCATAAGGTGAAAATAGCAAGTTAGGGTATGCCGAGCCCAAGAAATCAATCATACCGTAAGGTGAAAAAAGCAAGTTGGGGTATGCCGAGCCCAAGAAATCAATCATACCTTAAGGGAGAAAAAGCAAGTTAGGGTATGCCGCACCCAAGAAATCAACCATACCTTAAGGGTGAAAAAACAAGTTAGGGTATGCCGCACCCAAGAAATCAATCATACCTTAAGGGTGAAAAAACAAGTTAGGGTATGCCAATCCCAAGAAATCAATCATACCGTAAGGTGAAAAAAGCAAGTTAGGATATGCCAAAACAAGGAAACAACCTGGAACAAGAAAGGAGAAAAGATGAACACAATAAAAAATGAGCTCGAAAAAAGAATCAAAGAACTGGAGAGCATAATAAAAAGGGCGGAAAAGGATATTACCATGGCTGAGGAAGGTGTTATAAGAATCTGCCACAGAGGCGGAAAAGAAATGTATTATCTTCGGCAAGGTGAAAAAGTGAGTTATATTAGAAAAGAAGATGTCGACTGCGTAAAACGCATAGCACAAAAGACCTATGCGCAGTCAGTGATAACGAAAGCTAAAAAAGAACTTGATTTGCTTAAAAAAATGCAGGCGGTGTATTCGCCCTGCAAGCTGGATGAAGTGCACACCGGCTTTACGGACATGAGAAAAGCCCTCATTGAGCCGTACGTGCTTACAGATGAAGAATACCGCGAAAAGTGGGAAAACCAAAAAGCCAGCCCCAGGGAAAATACATACGAGATAAAAGGCGATATCTATACCAACAAAGGAGAACATGTCAGATCAAAATCCGAAAAGATCATAGCGGATGAGCTTTGCAGGTTTGGGATACCGTATAAATACGAGCAATGTCTTATGATGGAGCATGGAGAAATATTATTTCCCGATTTTACGGTCCTAAACGTAAAGGAAAGAAAACAATTCTTTTGGGAGCATTTTGGAATGATGGATGACAGCTCATATGTGGTTACCGGCATTCGTAAGATCGAAAGCTATGAGAGAAACAGCATCTGGCCCGGGGAAAAGCTCATAGTCACTTATGAAACCCAGGAGGGCGGGTTTAACAACAGGATCGTGAAGAACATCATTGATAAATATTTGTTGTAATCGCTATATCTCGTAAATGTTGGCATGTTTTAATAATTTGCGATACAAAATGAAAAAAATGTGTTATGATAAAGGCACGATGTGAGAAAAGGATGAGTTGAAAGATACTCACGCTGACCATCATCGTAAAAGTTTATAAATTTTTGAATGAGACCATGGAACTTAAGTCACAGTCTCATGTCAAGCAATTCTCTTCCGGCAGAAGACGCGGGGGCGGATAAGACAGTAGGTTCGTCTCCGTGTTTTCTTTGTTTGGTGACATTATCCGTGAAAAAAGCCGGGCGGATGAAAAAAGAAAAATTTTTTTGAAAAATACTTAGTGTTTTTTACTTTTTTGTCGTCTAATAAGTGTAGAGCCATATTTTTGATAATGTGTGAGTGCACACATAAATATTGTTATTGCAAAATATATGTCGTTATTGCAAGTTGCCACACAAGGCGTAAAAAAATTGTACTGTTGTTTTTGGGTAAACATATTGTAGAATTTGTTTTTTTCTGGTTCATATGAAATATTGATTAGAAATATACGAGGGTAAGCCAATGAAATAATAAGGTGTATTTTTGTAACTTTTCATTTTGATTGTTTATGTAAAATAGTCTGATTGAATCTGAAAACCACACAACTACTTCGAAAGGAGAATGGCTATGAAAACCAAAGCCAAAGCCAAAGTTTATTTGTTCATGCTGTCACTAATCCTTGCTTCATTGTTTGTTTGCTCAGCCTTTGCAGATTATTCTAATTATTCACTTTATAACCCGTCTCTGCAAGAAAATGATAACGCTATATCTGTGCAAAAGATTCATAAAACTTTTTGGACCCAAGATGTTCCTGATGATATCGACAGCTTCGTTCAGGAAGCTTTCACAAGTTATTCCGTTTCAGAGCTGAGAGATTTGGGCTTTTCGGAAAGGGAGATCATATCTCTTGATTTGTTTCCGGCTATAATTGCGTACGAATATGAAAAGTGTGATGATGATTATTACTACTATCCCGTTGTTTCAGGTAATACAATTATTGCGATGATTACAGCCTTTAGGACTTCAAGTGGAGATATATCAGTTCAATTTGGAAAAACCAAAATGGCAGACTCCTTGAATAAATTATTTTGTCCGCAAGAATCTCCTGCAGGATTAGTAATTTCTTCAAATGGACTATATGTAACCTATGATGGTCATGAGGCAACTCTTTTCATGACATTTGATAATAGCATTAAATATGATAAGGAAACACTCTCGATAGACGCGGATTTATGGAAAAACACCGCAAAAAGGTGTATCGACATTGGTGAACCTAAATATATCATTGCTTCTTATCCCAATAAATTCGCTTTGGTTGAAAGAGGAATATATACTAAAACTTTGAGCGTTCCTGTTGTGCCCAATATTTCGATTGGTGGGGTGGGATATTGTTGGGCAGCCTCGCTTGCCTCAATAATAAAATATATCTTTTATCCATCAATGACTGGACCACAATTAAGAGATCATATAATAAGCAATATAAACAATTATACATCCAATACAATTGGAACAATGGAATGTGATAAAGATGTACTTAATGTTTTTGTGTTTGGCCATACTTTTTACTGTTATTATAATGGGTGGGATTATTATAATTTCAAAGCCAGTCTTGACAATGATATCCCTATATTAAGTGACTGGCAAAGAACAGGCGGCGCACATGCAATGGTAATATGTGGTTACTATTACAATACGTCAATTCCTGATTCTGCTCCTGCTTCAAGAAGAATAACTGTTATGGATCCAAATGAAACTAATTATATAAGCATTTACAATGGTCTTAACTATAATAATGGGACCTACACATATTATCTATACGGGACGGTGAGATAAATGAAATACAAGCATATTATTTTTATTATTATATCAATGATGATTATTTCCGCGTGTTCTGTCAAAAAAAATATACCTAGTAACGATACACATGCTCAACAACATGAATCCACCTCAGAAGCAACTATAAATAGTGCATCTGTAATCAATTTGGATGATGAACCCCAAAACCAGAGCGCTCCCACTATCGAAATGATAGATTTTGGAGATTCTAATTGGTTAAACTATGCCTCTTGTGGATATAATAACGATGTCAGAAAATGGGGACTGCTGTCGACAGACGAAGTTACCAAGAATCACTGGGGAGAGACCGTCGAAAAAAACACACTTGTCTTAAAAAATTTAGGGCAAAATGGGGCAGCTGTTCCGGAGGGTTTAAATCCGATTTCAATTAAAATTGGTAACTCGGAATGGTATTACTCCACATTTTCTTTTGATTTTTTGTTAAATGATTCAGAGCTGTTGGAATTCAATGTTTTTTGTGATAGCAGCCTATATGTTTGCGATATCGATAAAACCGGGCAAAATATGCAATATGTGCCATTCAATTTTTCTATAGATAAAGAGGGGCTTGCTTTTAATCCGATTATTGGCATTGATGGACATTATGTTAATGCCTCGGATGGCAAAAATATACTTGCCGGGATGGATTATTCTATATGGAATAACATAAAAATAGTTTTGGTTGATAATGATTTGCACCTTATACTAAATGGAGAAGAAAAAGGTGTGATATGGACATATGACAATACTCCGCACGGCGCAATAGGCTTTGGTGGTGGAGAAGGTTTGATGATAAAAAACATACAGATTGCAGAGTGATAGCATAAATAAGACGGAAGCGTTTGGATTTTGAAAATGGAGCATTGAACGCTCTATAATAAGACCCGCAGGCGGAGTCAGGGGCTCATTGTCAGACCATTTTCTTTCGTAGAAGGCAGAAGACACGGAGACGGATAAGACAGTAGGTCCGTCACCGTGTCTTCTTTGTTTGGTGGCATTATCCGTGAAAAAAACCGGGCGGATGAAAAAAAGAAAAATTTTTTTGAAAAATACTTAGTGTTTTTGACTTTTTTGTCGTCTAATAAGTAAAAGGCAAATTAATAAGGAGTATTCCGGTGAATCGATGAATATGCGGATCGCGACTGCATATTTCATGAAAGAGGGGTGATATTGAAGCAATAGTATTGGTTGTTATTATTTCGCTTGTTGTTCCACATAATGCATATGCACATGCCGGAGATTATTTTGCCGGTCATTACACCAGTAATGCGCCTAGAGATCAGCATAATATGATCCTCAGGATTGAGTCATCCGCCACGACTGCAATACTTACATCTTCTGTTTATTTGGCAGCAACAAGTTGGAACTCAATAAGTAGTAATGTGGGGGTTAGTGTAGTGTTCTCAGCTCCCGGCATGTCGATAAATGGGTGCACCTATGTGTATGGGCAAACATATACGGATGGAACACTTGGCGTAACAAGTGTATATGATTATAATGGGAATCCAACGTCAGCCAATTCTGATTGGAAATATGTTACAATAACCATGAACACATTGTCTACAGCTTTTGGTACCGGATCGGAAGTTCAAGACAGAGCAAAAAAAACATTTGTACATGAGGTTGGACATGCTTTAAAATTGAGCCATCCGGAACATAACTCGTCATTAATAATGCATGATAATAACGGATATCCGGTTGCAATAATGAATCAAGGTTATCCAAACGGAATATACATTCAAAGCAGTATCTGTTATCATGACAAGCTAAATCTTCAAACGAAATGGGAGAATTAAAAATGAAAAGAAAATCTTTAAGTATACTTTTGCTAACACTTGCTGTTACAGGTTGCAGCACTACAAATACGAATAAGAATTCTGCCGACGGTATAAATGATACAAGCAGCACAACGTATATCACAGATCAGGACCTTAGCAAAATGAATTATATAAAATGGGAGGCAGATAGAATAGTTTACAACGATGTACAGACTTTGGCCGAGGCCTCGGATCTGATCGTCATTGGAACATTCATTGACGATGCCAAGCAGGATATTTCACGCAGGTATCACGAAGATGCAAAAAAGGAACTGATCTCTGATTATGTATCATACAATACTATAAAGGTGGATAAAGTATTCAAAGGAAATGCAGCTGATGAAGTTACTGTAAGCCAACGGTATGCATTTCTTGAGGATACAAACAGCATTTTGACGTATTCCGAATTGAAACCCATGCTAAAGGGGGATAGCTATATTTTTTTCCTTGGATTTGATGAGTCCAATAATACATATTATGTTGTTGGAGACAGCGATGGACGCTATCCTGTACCGAAAAGTGGAACAACCGATTCAAGCGATGAATCATACGGTGTGATCAGTGAAAACGCATTATCAAAAAACAAAGCTCTTTATCAAGAGGTGCTTAAGTATTTAAATGTATAGCACTTACATTAATGAGACCCGGGGGCTTAAGTCAAAGTCTCATTGCCGGACAATTCTCTTCCGGCAGAAGACACGGAGACGGATAAGACAGTAGGTCCGTCACCGTGTCTTCTTTGTTTGGTGACATTATCCGTGAAAAAAACCGGGCGAATGAAAAAAAAGAAAAATTTTTTTGAAAAATACTTAGTGTTTTTGACTTTTTTGTCGTCTAATAAGTGAAGAACATTTTTTTGAGGAGTACGCCCATGGATGAATATATGGATCGCTATCGTAGATTCCTTGAAGGCGAAGATGATCAACTGGAATTATTGGTTGAAAAATATCGATACGGCTTGTCTCTGTTTGCAAATGGAATCGTTAAAAATATCTGTATAGCCGAAGATGTTATGCAGGACACTTTTGT
>JAEEGL015741572.1_pt1 | contig 19549 bp, 15 predicted proteins | sample 9134231 | NCBI WGS metagenome assembly JAEEGL01 (sample SAMN16246548, study PRJNA631951) | gut metagenome | biome: gut microbiome; feature: rumen; material: fiber-attached | host: Bos | place: Iran: Karaj | collected 2018-10 | reverse complement strand
TTTTGTATTAACTCCTATTTTATTACCCCCCTACGGGATGCAACGTGAATGTGTACCGTATACGGGAGGGTACCTTCGTTCGTCGCTTAAGCGGCTTCACTCGGCACCACCCGCATAGCTCCGTTCACCTTCGGCTCACTTGTTTCACCCGCCGCGCGAGTAAGATCAGTTAGCTAAATACTGTTAGCTGACGCCGATTCATGTCACTCGTTACCCTGATACCTACTACCTGCTAACGGCTACCTACTAATCCGAATTCTACTAATTGCCATATAACATACGATAATTCTCAATTGCCTTAGCAATTAGATAACGTCTATAAGTCCAGAAACGATAAGAATTGTTATATAGTTCCTCAAACCTCTTTATCTCATTGTCTGCTAATGCAATACATCTGTTGGCTTTTATAAAAGCTGGAATAGCATCTTCTCCGTACTCTTGATGTAAATAATTACACCCTTCTACAGAAGCTCCACGAACTGTAATTCCTCTTCTATATGACCTATCGTATGTATAATTTGTATAATTATATTCTTTATAAGCTGACGGCTTCAAAAGTATATTAAACTCGGCAATAAAAGACGGGACATTGATAAAGCAGCATGCCAGCAATGTTACATAAACACTGATAGCATTGCAGTTCACAAGCCAATTTATATTTTTTTTACAAAAAATCTTTATTCCTGTAAGAACCAAACCGAATGCCACCAAGCCAAACCAAATTATACTACTAAACCTCCAGTACGTTAATCCATAACTCGCAACATAAATGCCAAGATATTTGATACCCAGTAACATTATGATGAAATTTTGAACAAGCCACATTATGGTTAAAAATTGCATCAATGATGTCTTTGATGTCTTTTTATCGTAAGCTGATGTTAATAAGATGAAAGCAATCGCTAATAATGTTGCTATTAATAACACATGTGCGGCATCAACAGCTTGAGATGCAACAGATACAATTACAGTTCCACTTTCTGAAAAATAAATCGAATATATCTCACTTATAATATGTGCATAAAAGATTATGTTAAAAGAAATTAAACTAATGCAAATAGATCTATAACTAAAAAACTCATTACTTGGGGAATTTGTATTCTTAAAATCGAAAATTGATTTCCAATTTTTTGCCCTGTTTCTTATTAAGACAAAACCAACCGATGCCATTACTAAGAATAAGGCAATTCTTAATGGATTCATCCACTCAACGATAAAATCGTAAAGATATCTTAATATAGTCACGAATATTGGATTAATAAAGCTGAACAAAACAATAAATCCCAAACTAAACAAACAAGGTATGATGCATTTTTCTAAAAAGGATAATTTGTTATTGATATTTGAATTCCTCCTAACTATTCCGATATAAGGGAAGTTCAACATTTTTTTCAGTGAATAAAAAATTTTCACTACAAGCCTTCCAGCGTCCAAGTCTTTAAGTCTAATAAATGAAAGTACTAATAAATTAAAACATGCAAGGCCAACAGATAATATTGAAACATTCTCCAATAACGCTAGGTAAGTTACCCCAGAAACAATTAAAGTTATAAGACCAACTCCACGTCTAAAAACAAAGCGATTATGATAAACAATTAAAGCCACAGCTACCAAATATAAAAACGCTATGAGCCATCCATAACCGTGAACAACGCTATCATCCCACAGCACAAAATCAGCCACAGCAGCGAAAATAAAACTACACAATACTTTATTTAACTTCATACGACCTCCATTAAGTTATCTGGAGGTATTATCCGATCGGACTGTGCTGTTATGATGCTTTACCGATGCAAAGTCACAGTATCTTTTGTGCAAATTCAGTGCAAAGGCTCTAATTAGCTGTATTATCAATGGCTAAATCGATACTAAATTTGTTTATTGCGCCCCTACGGGGCGCGGTAGGGGGGCACCATCGTTTACGGGGGTGTCCTGCGCTACAACCGCTAATGCGGTTTCCGCTTGTCCACACCCCGCCTAGCACCAGTCGCCTAACGGCTCCTTTGTTTCACCCGCTCCGCGGGTTTGCATCTTCAGTAATTGATAATCTATCAGCCACAATTGGTAGACTGTAAAATTTGAAAACGTTATTCATAGATTTTCCTCACTTCATTTGAATGCGGATTCATTCTTGCGGTACGTCACCTAACCCATATTCCTTTATCTTATAGAGCAAGGCTCTGTGGCTGATTTCAAGGAGTTTTGCTGCATGAGTTCTGTTGCCATGCGTTTTCCTAAGAGCTTTCTCAATTAGTGAGATCTCAAGCTCCCGAACATTCTCCTTTATACTTAACCCTTTTACTGAAAAAATAGGTTTCACTTTTGAAATTTTCTTAATCTGATTTGGAATGGTTGCAAGGGTTATTTCACCAGAATCAGAAAGCACCATAGCATGCTCAATACAGTTTTCAAGTTCACGGACATTACCCGGCCAAGGATAGCGGTTTAAAACAGCTAATGCTTCTGGGGCTATCCCTCTAATATTGAGTCCCAAGCGTTTATTGTGTTTTTTAATAAAGAAGCGACTCAACTCTTCAATATCGCCCTGTCTTTCCCTTAGTGGCGGTAATTTTAAGCTAACAACATTTAAGCGATACAATAGATCTTCTCTAAAACGACCAGCCTTTACATCTTCTTCTAAATCTCTAAGGGTCGCAGCTATTACCCTAACATCTATCTTCTTTGGTACCGTTCCTCCAACGCGCAAAACCTGCTTTTCTTGCAAAACACGCAAAAGTTTTACCTGCATAGCAAGTGGCATCTCCCCTATCTCATCAAGAAAAACAGTTCCACCATCCGCTTCCTCAAAAAGTCCAACCTTATCTTTTGTTGCATCGGTAAACGAACCTTTCTCGTGACCAAACAGCTCCGATTCAATTAAGTTCTCAGGAATTGCACCACAATTAATCGCAATAAACGGTTTTTTTGCCCTAGCAGAATTTTGATGAATCGCTCTTGCACTGACTTCCTTTCCAGTACCAGACTCACCAAGTATTAAAACGGTCGTATCATAACGCGAAAGCCTACCTATCATTTCAAGTACAGGTTGCATCGCTTCACTACTTGATACAAGACCAGATACTCCTCCTGTTTTTTTTGATACTAGTCGCCCAGCAAGTCCCTCTCGCTCAACAAGCTTACGAAGAGATAAAAGATAATCAGCTCGTTTTAGACTTAAACAATCATACGCTCCAGCTAAAATATAGGAGATCGCCAGATCTTCTGGGAACTCATCCATAAACATCAAGACATAACTTGAAAGGCTCTTCTTTTTTGCTGAATGAATAAAACTTAGTCCATCAAGACGACTTAAAACATTATCGCATAAAATAATATCAAAATGCTCTGATTCAAGAGTTCGAAGGGCTTGCAAGCCATCTTGAATAACAGTTACATCAAAGCCTTCAGCTTCAAGCTCATCCGATAAGCTACTAAGAAGATACTCCTTCTCGGAAACCAAAAGTAACTTTAATAAACTATCCATTCATTACCTATTTACAATTAGCTCTGCTAAAGCATTTGACCATTTAAGTGGTAAGGTCGGATCGCTAAACAAAAACAGATACGTTGCAGCAACTAAATAAGGCCCGAATGGAAGTGGCGTACCTAAACGTTTACGAGATACTATTTTTTGAATAATACCAATAACTGCACCCAAAACAGAGCCAACAAAGATCGTATAAAGAGCTGCCGCTGGACCAAGTAAGATTCCGACCATTGCAAGAAGCTTAATATCACCAAAACCAAGCCCCTCCTTCTTTCGAATGATCATAAAAAGCTTGGCAACTGCATAAAGAAGCCCAGCTCCTGCCATAAAACCTAAAAATGCTCCCTTCACTCCAACCATCGGAAAATTGAAAAGAGGTTTACCAATTATATAACTTGCTCCTTCATTAAAAAGAGCAAGTCCAGAAAAGATCCAGATACATGGAATGCTGATAACGTTTGGAATAATGTAGTAATCAATATCAATAAAAGCGATAACAAGCAGTGCGCAGCAAAAAGCATAAACAATAATAGCTGTCTGCGGATTTGTTCCTTGAAGATAGAGAAAATGGAAACAGAGCCACGCCGTAAGCGCTGATAAAAGCTCAACTAACGGGTAGCGAAATGGAATACGGGTTTTACAATATGCGCAGCGACCTAAAAGAAAGATCCAACTAAGAAGTGGAATGTTATGATACCATTTAAGTTGTGTTCTACAGTTAGGACAAATCGATCTTCTAGGGTAGCAGATCGTCATATAATCATCACATTCTTCAAATGATTTTATTGTAATTTCTGTACTCTCTTCAGTTACCTGCGTTTCTGTTTCTTCCTCTGTCATACCGAAATCACCAGGTCCCTTTTCACGACCGTAAGGAATTCTGTAAATACAAACAGTAAGAAAACTGCCGATAATCAAACCGAAAATAATAACAAAGATATCAAGTGCCATCACAGGAAAACCTCCAAGTATGCAAACTTTGCATAGTTTAAAATACTATTTAATATGTGACAAGGCATGATAATATGAGATAAATATTTTACTAAACTCCATTTACCACGATGCATTTTTATGAACTATTCTAACAAAAACACTCTAAATCCTTCCCGTAAAAGGTCCTCTATCAGCCTAAAAGATTTTAGAGATGTTTTGTTCCCATTTCTCGGCAAAAATCAAAGACCAAGGAAAGAAGATCTTGGTAAATGTCATATTTATTACAATGCACTACCTAAGATCAGAAAAAACAATATAGAATACTCAATAAAAGAAAGAGATACTTCAATTCTAACTATTATTGCATTCGTTATATTTATAATTGGTGTTTTAATAATCAATTCTGGCAACCCGAATGGAAAAGCTGCCTGCTTTCTTGCAATTTTTTTCTTCCTTTTTAGCCTCTTATTTAAGACTCCCACAAAACACTTCAACAAAATGCTTGGCTGTTACTGGGAAGGGAAAGCGGCACCATCTTTGCAAAAACTTCAAAGCTCATCTGCAAAAAAAATTACATATTTTACGTCAATTAAGAACATATACATACACTATTTTGAAACAAAAGAACGTGTTTCTTCCCATGGATATATAAAACACGTTCCACACTACATGATAAATCTTGTCTTAAAAGACGGTTCTGAAGTTAATATTTTTGGATTTCACCACATAAAACCAGAAACTGTTCAAGAATTCGCTGAAGATCTCGCTCACTTCCTCGGAGTTAGTGTCCAGCTTGCGCCAGAGCTAGAAGAGAAACTTCAACCTACTTCTTCTCCAAAAGATCTTTAAGACCTTTAATAGTAACATCTCTTTGTGGGAACGGTATCTCAATCCCATTCTTCTTAAATTCGTTATAAATCCTAGTATTAATTTCGTCTTTTATGGTCAAGATGTCGTCAACATTCGACCAGACAAAGAGTTGAAAATCTAAGGAACTGTCACCAAAAGCAGTAAAGATAACCCTAGGGGCTGGGTCCTTAAAAACAGCTTCTTGTTCACTTGCGATCTGTTTTAATAGTTCACTTACCTTATTCACATCTGAATCATACGAGACACCTATGTTAAAGGTCGTACGAACTTGTCTGTTAGATAACGTTAAATTTGTCACAGTCGAAGCCGCAATATCACTATTTGGAACAATTAATTCAGACTTCTCATAAGTTTCAACAATAGTTGCTCTTAAACCTAAATTCTTTACCGTTCCACGCTGCCCATTTATATCAACGACATCACCTATTTTTAGTGGTCTTTCAAACAATAAGATAATACCGCTGGCAAAATTATTAACAATATTTTGCAAACCAAAACCGATACCAACACCTAAAACACCAAAAGCCACCGCTAGATTTTGTAAATTAAACCCTAAAACAGTTAACGCCAATACTACAGCAACACACCAAAAGAAATATTGAATAATGCGATTAATTGAAAGTCTTACACCTAATTGAATATTTCGTTTTGGATAAAACTCATCATTTAATACCTGCCTAATTACCCATGAAACAAAATTTATTAATTGGAAAACAAAAATTGAAAAAACGACATCCCCAACATGAATTATATGCCCAAAAACATCACTACTTGCATCAAATAAAAGATCTAAGCCTGACTTGACGGAATCGACGATATTCCAGGCAAACAAAATAGAAGCTAACGTTACAAAACATATAAAGACAGTACTCCAAAAATTTAACTTTCTTATAACAGGAGTTGAAAATTTATTTATAATTGGAATATTTGAAAGATATGAATACGAAAACAGTGCAAAAAGCGATTCTTTAATCAAAAGAAGTACTAGCCAACCTAAGACACAGCTAAAAATACATCTTACCGATGAATCAAAGATACTAAGTGCAAGCTGCGCATAACCACAAAATTCAGCTACAACTGTTGTTATTAAAAGAAAAGTCAAAACTATGGTTATCAAAATATCAAATATCGAGTCACCTCTTTTTCTGGCATGTTTTATGTGATTAATACTCAATACTAAGATGGTAAGAGATAATGAAAAGATATAAAGCCTTATTATCGGCTCAGGAATATTTATAACCGCTAGAAGTTTTGAAATGAGGTATGCGACAACTAAAAATATTAAGAATTTTCGTCTTGATTTAACCTCAATAAATTCTGTAACTAAAATCGCTCCACTGATAGAACATATAGTTAGCAATAACACCTTAAAAAAGACTGGTAAATTATTCTCCAGATGCGGACCAACCAAAGCGATACTAACAAACAAGCCCGTTGCTATTGGATAGGAAAAGAATTTCTTTAGACGAGCACGCTCGATTTTGCGTTTTTCTAAATTCCTAAGAGATAAAACAACAAATATAAAAATAAAAAACAATAAACTGAAGAGAAGATGATGTGTGGCATTAAGCTCTTTCTTAGCACCAAATGGTGATAAAGATGACAATGAATTAAAGCCATCATTTAACATCTCAAGATTAAAATCTTTCCAAAATAGTGGACTCCAGAAAGCGTGATTTGTCTTAGTTAGGGTATCCTTTTTATAACTCTCAAGCCTCGCATCCAAATCACCCATTGCGGACTTGGCTTCTGACTGAAACGAAACCCATTCCGACTGCCACAGTAGTAAGGTTTTATCAACGTCTTGAAAACTCGATAAAGCTTCATTTATATGTTTATACGCCTCATCAAAAACATTTTTTACGACACCGTAATCTTTACGAAACTCTTTTTGCCAATTATTCCAATCATTGTTTTTATCATTCCATTCTTGTTTTAGCTGCGTAAGCTTCGTAACGCGCTCTGTATACTTTGAAACTTCACTGTCTGCTGCCTGCACAAGGGTGTGAAGTTTATTTGAAAGTTCTGAAATCTTGTCATAATTTACATATTTAGTATCAGTAAGCTCCGCAATGTTCTCTTTAAGAGTTACATACTCTTCCTTTTGGGATGTTAATAACTCTTTTGATTGTTCCAGAAACTCTGATTGATTTTGAAGCTCAATCTTTAGCTTGTTAAAATCATCCATCAAAAGGTTGTTTTTAGGTGCAAGCTCAGAAACATTAGAAATTGCTTCTTCATTCTCTTCTTCCACCTGAACAACATCCTGTGCGATTAAGGCTGTTGGAACATTTATTAATAAAATGAGAGCTAACAAAAACCTAAATAATCTATTCATAATATCTCCTAAGTGTTGGTGGAATAGAGCATAGCAGCTAGAAGAAATATTGAGGAGATATGATTTAACATAACTGGGAATAACGTCTATAACTTGTATTGCGTTACCTATTTGATTCAAATTGCTAAAATCTATATTTTATTTCATACTATTTTCGATTAGTTTTTTGAGGACAAATTATGAAGATTCCAAGCGATTATAAAGCTCTACTTGATATCAGAGAACGAGAGGAGGCTATCAAAACTATAAAAGATCATTTTGAAAGGCAGTTGGCCAAAGCCTTAAATTTACAACGTGTTACAGCTCCATTTTTTGTAAAAAGCGGTTTGGGACTAAATGACGATCTCAATGGTGTAGAAAAACCCGTATCTTTTAAGGTTACCAACGCGGATTGTACCGTCGAAGTGGTGCAATCTCTCGCCAAATGGAAACGCCTTGCCTTAAAAAGATACGGCTTTAAGGTCGGGGAAGGGCTTTACACCGATATGAACGCCATTAGACCCGATGAAACGCTGGACGAAATTCACTCCTTCTATGTTGACCAGTGGGATTGGTGCAAAATCATAGACAAAAATGAACGTAATCTTGAAAAATTAAAGGATACAGTTCGTTCAATTTATAGTTGCATCGTTGAAACAGAGCGATTTATTGCGGGAAGCTTCTCGCAACTTACACCATCCCTACCTGATGAGATTACCTTTATCTCAGCTGAGGATCTCCTTAAGCGCTATCCTACCCTTTCACCAAAGGAGCGTGAAACAGAGGTATGCAAGGAGTACGGCGCAATCTTTGTGATCGGTATCGGTGCCAAACTCTCCAATGGAGAGAAACACGACGGACGCGCCCCCGACTACGATGATTGGTCAACGGTCAGGGAAGATGGCGGACTTGGCTTAAACGGTGACATTCTTGTTTGGAACCCTGTTTTAGAATCTGCCTTTGAGCTGTCATCCATGGGAATCCGCGTAGACTCAGAAGCGCTAAAACGCCAGCTCAAGCTCTGTAACTGTGAAGAGAGGTTAAATCTTTCCTTCCATAAGATGTTAGTTAACAACGAACTTCCTCAAACTATGGGTGGTGGCATTGGGCAATCAAGGCTTTGTATGCTGATGCTAAGATGCGCCCATATCGGTGAGGTTGCTTGCGGCATGTGGCCCGAAGAGATGACAACAACATTAACTAACCATGGCATAACTCTGTTGTAGAATAGCTATCCCATACACTGCTGCCTGAAAACAAAAAACGGTAAAATTCGGTGGATTGTAACCAAAAACCACCACATTTTACCGTTTTCTAACTATAAAATAACTGTTTAACAGCTAAAAGAACTGCTGTATACGGTTTTGCAGATCACCATAGTTAAGAAGAACCCGTTGCGCATAACGGCTCGTCGCATCTGGCAATTCTTGATTATTAGCCAATGTCTTTAACAGCTTCTTTCGTCCCATGTGCTTACCGTATAACATTAATTCGATATTCCCATGGAAAAGCTTTTTAAGATCCGCAATATTAGCAAGGGTGATCGATAAATTCCCATCGACATTTTTTAACATCGCCTCCCCTTCATAATTTATCCCCAGACGACCTGCGACTTCACCCGCATCTTCTGGCTTTATTGCAATGACACCGATACCATCCATACTAGATGCATCGCTATTAAGACGGCTATCCGTATAGGCAATCGCTAACAAGAAAAGAGGCTCTAAATTATGTTTTTCAGCAGCTTCAACTATCTTAATTGCATTATTAATCTGAGCATTACTAAGATTCGCCATACTCTTAAGCGCCACAATTTCACTAGGCATTCTACCAATCTGTATCAACTCCACATCTTCTTTTGCAGGAGCTCCAACATTTTGAGGTGTTTTTACCTCAAGATTAGGCAAATATATTGATGTGCGCTTGGCTGCCTCCCTGCGAATTTCATCAATTTCATCAGGACTTTTACCGGTAATTTTGGCTATAGCAACAGTAACTTGAGTTGAAAAATAAGGAATTTTATCCTTATTTAAGGCCAAATATAACATTAAACAGAGGGAACAAAGGGTTATCACCCCTAGTACCATTGTGAAAATCGTAATAAAACTTCGATATAGGCGAGTAAACGTTGATGGTTTATAAGTACTCCTTCCATCATCATTGTCGTCATCTGGAAGAACATAGGCTATTCTGTTCATATAGACCCCTCAAGCTATTTCAACTCTATAGGTAGTTATTACACGGCTTTACATATTTTAGAAAGACGAAAATAATTCCTACAAATAGATCATTTCGATTCTATTCGAAATATTCTATGATTACGTTGCTTTTGATCCTATCCGTTCATTAAGCAATTGGTGGTTACATTATAAATACGTATTTTTCTTAGGTTTCACGGTTATGACGACAGAAAAGATGCAATCATACGAAGAACTTAGACAGCTACTTGTAAATGCAGAAAGCGCCAGAGCAGCAGCAGAACGCGTTCTCCTTGCATTCCCAAATGCTGGGCATGAAACAGCTATTCTTCTAGGACGTGCTTGGACGCTCTATGAAAAATACTACGAAAAACGCACTGGTCAAAAGTTAACAGCTACCTACTCTAATTTCACGAATCTTTCGGCCTTGGGTGATATGACCATCGATGATTTGTCGAAAGAAATGCAGGCACTTTCTAGTTACAACATTTCAGAAGCAGGAGAATGTTCTATAGCACAAGGGCATCTCGAGGATTTATGTTTTTTCCTAGATGGTGAATTCAGAAATGCAGTAAAAAGCTTGAGATCTGAATACAACGTAAACTTTATGACTTGGAAATATAGGAACCTGAGCATTGCGGTTGCAGCTTGCGTCCTGCTCGCAATAGTAGCCACATGTTTATGGCAAACGCTCGGTCCAAAATATTGGCGTATCTCATACTACGGTAACACAAACCTTTCAGGGAGACCCACTCATGTAGAAGAGGGAAACAGTACTAGTGATGGGACTCTAGCACGAGCAAAAGCGTTCTTACAGCGGAAGGGCGCTATCCGAAGTGATGGTTTTTCTATGAAATATGAGGGCTGCCTAAAACTTGATAATGCCGAAGACATCGATTGGTCACTTGGTTCTGATGATGGTTCTAGATTATTCGTTGATGGCGAAGAAATTATTGATAACTGGGGCTCTCACGCAATGACTACTAAAACTGCAAAACAGCACCTTGCTTCAGGAATGCATAGAATAAGAATAGAGTTTTTTGATAATGCTGGTTCAGCATCACTAGAGCTAGCGATTAAAGGTAATAACAGCAAACTTATTAAGTCTATTCGTGCTGCTGAAGAGGGCGGGAAATGTAAGTAAGCTCTCAACGGAGTTGTTAAGGCTGGGCCACTTGCAAAATAAAAGCCTGGCCTTATCTAAGCTCCATACGGATAACCTTTTTCCTTTATTTCAGCAAAAGCTTTTTCGTATCCCTCAAGCCTAATCGGCTCGGCTTTCTTTCGGATCTCTTCGATTGTACACCAACACCAAGAACTTAGCTCTTGTTCGTATCGGCTTAAGTCTATCTCTGAATCTTTTCCAAGATAACGCAAAATAACATAGTGCTGATGTTGCCCTCTCCATTTCCCTTGGCAGTGTGGTGGGGTTATCTTAAATTCATATGAATGCTCAACATCTAAAACATGCAGAACTTCAAAATATTCAACAGGCACACCAAGCTCTTCATGGGCCTCACGCAAAGCACCAGAGATAACATCATCATTGCCCAAGCCTCCTTGAGGAAACTGCCAAACACCAGGTGAACCTGCCCTTTCAGCTAATAAAATCTTATCTTCCCTGTTTACAATTAGTAAACAAGCGTTTGGTCTTAGCGGCAACATAATAAAACTCCAAATTTACGCTAGAGGCGCAATAGCATCAGTTTCTTCACTGAGTTGGCTACTCATAGTTCGTAATAAAAACAGCTCATAAGAATCTATTAAAGCCGTATAACTAGCCTCAATAATATTGTAAGAAACACCAACTGTCGTCCAACGTTCACCAGCTGCTGTGGTTGCATCAATGGTTACACGGGTTGTTGCACCTGTCGTCTTGTCAGGATCAAGAATACGCACCTTAAAATCTGACAACGAAACGTCTTTTAATACAGGGAAATATGGAAGTAGTGATTTTCTAATAGCCAAATCCAAAGCATGCACAGGACCATCACCTTCTGCGACTGTGTGAGTTACCGTCTTACCAACCTTTAACTTCACCATCGCTTCAACCGTTTGAACGTGTGATTTACGATTTTCAGACACAACCATCATATCAATCTTCTCAAACGGTGGCTTATAGTCAGCTGAATCTTTTCGAAGAAGCAGTTCAAAGGTTCCCTCTGCATTTTCAAATTGAAACCCTTGATGTTCAAGCTCCTTTACCTTGTCCAAAACCGCCTTTTCGTTTCCACTAAGCTTCAGCCCCAACTCAGCCGCTCTAACTCTAACATTTCCTCGTCCTGCAAGCTCTGAAATAACGAATTTACGCTTATTACCGACAGTTTCCGGTTCTATATGTTCGTAGCTGTGAGGCGAACGCTCAACCGCTGCAACATGAATCCCACCCTTATGCGCAAAAGCTGCGCTCCCAACATACGGCGCATGCTCATCAGGATTAAGATTTGCTATACCACTCACCTTGTGTGACAGATCTGTTAAAAGCTTCATGCCTTCTTCTGGAATACACCTATATCCCATTTTAAGTTGCAAATTTGGAATAATAGTAATCAGATTAGCATTACCGCAACGCTCGCCGTAACCGTTTATGGTACCTTGAACATGGCTACATCCAGCATGAACAGCAGCCATTGAATTTACAACAGCAAGCCCAGCATCATTATGAACATGAATTCCTAGACGACAACCAACTTCTTTAGCTGCCTTAGCAACAATTTCCTGTATCTCCCAAGTAAGGCAACCACCATTTGTATCACACAATGTAATAGTTCCAGCACCTGCCTCAGCTGCAGCCTTCAACGTTGCGATGGAATAGTCTGGATCCGTCTTATAACCATCAAAGAAGTGTTCTGCATCATAAATAACCTCTTTACCATTTTCTGACATCCAACGAATACTATCAGAAATCATTGCCAAATTTTCTTCGAGGGTTGTGCGCAAAACTTCTTTAACCTGAAAGGCTGATGATTTTCCAACCAAAGTTACAACTGGAGTTCCTGCAGCTAAAAGTGCCTTTAAGTTTTCATCATCTTCGACACCTTGATTGTGCCGTCTTGTGCTGCCAAAAGCTGACACTTTTGAGTGCTTTAAGTTGAGTTCTTTTACTCGCTTAAAATAATCTTGATCTTTTGGATTAGATCCTGGCCAGCCACCTTCAATGTAATCGAAATGATTATCATCAAGAAGTTGGGTAATAGCTAGCTTATCATTAAGCGAAAAGCTAATTCCTCGCATCTGTGCGCCATCACGCAACGTTGTATCATAAATTAAGACTTGTTTTCTATCTGTACACATGGCCAAAAGAGTAGCAAACTAGGGGACAGTGTACAATAATATCGTTATCAACAAATGAAGAATATCCAATCAAAACTTCCTAAAATTATCGTTTTAAGTATCCTTACAGCCTTCAGTCTCAACTTAAACGGCTGTGCTGTCCCTAAAATGAGAAGAAGTCCATATTTTCAGAACACGGATCTAACTGGATTTCACAAACACGAATATGCCAAAAACTTTATAATGTATAGCAAGCCTGATGGCGAATGGCTAAAATACAACAAATTTATGCTATCTCCAGCTCTTATTTCAATTAATCCAACATTAGAGTATCAGCATATCAGCCCAACCGCGTTAAAGTTAGCTTCTGATATCCTAATTGAGGAAGTTCAGAACAATCTGCGTCTTGAATTTACTGAAACAACTAGTACCTCCCCCAATGTTATAAATATCAAGCTCGCTCTAACCAATATGATGGCTCCAAGTCGTGATAAAGAGATCGGTAGTATGCAGATTGGTTTAATACCTATTGGATTAAAGGGCGCAATCTTTGAGGCATATTTTGAAGATGCATTAAGCGGTGAGCTTTTAGCCGTTGTAAGAGATGAACGAATTGGACTTTCCAGTACCACAAATTTTTATAAAGGCTTTTCCTCCTCAAATTTCTTCCATCGTTCTTTTGCTCTCTGGGGAACAGAACTGTGTAATATTCTACTGGAGAAAACTGGCCGGGAACGTAAGAATGAAGCTGAAAATGTATCAGATGAATTTGATAGTGCATTCAGCGAAGAAAACTATCAAAGCAAAGAAGAATACAGTACCGAAGTTAATCAAATCAATTCAGATACAGAATCCTCTGTAACAGGAGAAGAATATCAAAAAGAACCGTCACTTCCAAAAACGAAACCTGTTGTACGAAAGAAACAGAAAAAAGTAATACAAACCACTTCTCCAACTCCTACGCAAACCCCTACCCCTGTGGAAACTACAGAAACACAAGAGCCGCTTGGCGATGATTCGTTTAAGTTTTAATGTGATAAAAACTATAAAATAAATTCCACTTTTTTTGATTAGAAACATTCCTGTGGTGTTTAGGGCAAAGCTGATTGATTATTATAAATATCCCCTAAGCTTCCAAAACTTTTTTCTAGCATTATCTTCAGTAATATACATAGTAACTTTTGGTTGTAAAATCTTTTCAGCTGAATAGTCGGAAACTATACCACTTGTTTCCTTTTTGTTTCCAATATAGACAATGTAGAAATTAACCTTTTTACGACAGCCTTTCACAAGGAGTTGAATATTTTTCATTTGATTATCCAAAGCTTCGTTATCGGAAATTAAAATAACTGAGCGTTGGCCAACCTCTTCATTTGAATCGCATAGATCTGAAATTGCCTTAGTTAATGCGACACTTAAAGCAGCATGATTCGGGGAGCTTACTGTCCGTAAAGTTCTAAATTCATCACCGATGCCACTTGAATCTTTAAAATTTATAATATCAATTTTTTCTGGATCTTTCTTTGAGAGAACAAACTTAAATTCATCCTTTTTGGTAGAAGCCAAAAAAAAGTTAGGTCTATCATTAGCACCAATTTCTATCAAACGTTCTTTTATCTCGTTATGTAATTTGTTATTTTTTTCGCCAACCTTTTCTTCAAGATTCAAGACAACATTAACTTTTGATGGTGGACGAATTTTTGACTGATAATACGAAAAGATTGTTTGCAGTTCACTATCTTGTAACTTTAACTCATTCGAGGCTGATCCTACTGGATGAAGACCTGCCCAAATTAACTTTTTATAAATACCACCCTTAACACTTCTATAACCATTATCCCTAGCTATCTGTTGTCCTTCTTTGGATTCAATCAATTCCTTAATTTTCCGGAAGAAATCTCTTTTTTCTTTATTTTTTTTAACAAACCCAAAATTAGCAGAAATGGCTCTAGGTGCCTCTATAAAATAAGCGTTAACACGCGTTGTTTGTTTTTTATTATCTCGTAATTCTTTATTTAACATAGCAACCATCTGTTCAGATGTTATTACTACATCGAAATTACTGCTCAAAAACTGTCTTTCTAACTCTTTTTCATCATTAACAAATGTTATTTTGGCATTGGCTAGTACATCTTTTAGCTTATTAGTACTTTCTTTACTTATATCAAATTTTTCACCAACAATAGTTCTATAAATACCAGCATAAAACGCCAGCCCAGTAGGGCTCTGAACAATTGATGGCGCTATTGCTTTTATTTTTCCACTTGTTAAAGCTTTAAAAAACTCTGTACTATTTAATCCCAATCCTCGCTGTATAAATTGCTTATCTGAACCTTTCTTAAAAGCAACCGTTACTGGACTAAAGAACAGTGGGTTACTTTCTGCCATAGCCATATTAATGTTGAAAACACTATTAAAAAGTTTTGAGTCACTCCAAATTGCATCAACACGAAGGTCATTCTGTTTAAACGATTCCGCCAAAGACACAGGATCTAAGTATTGAATTTTTATTTTGACATGATTTTCTTTTGCCAATTCCTCAACTGCTGTTTGAAAAGGCTTTAAGGTACTAGTCGCTGCTATCTTAAAGAGTTTTTCGGTTTTAACTTTTGTGTGGAAACTCGAAACAATATATAAGAAAATTAAACATGACAGCACACCCATTAGGCAAACTAACAGCATAAGAAGTTTGACTTTTTTACTTTTCTGAAAACGCTGAATGTCTAATGATGCATTTCTGTGCATTTCTCTTTCTTAAAAACAGTAACTCTCCACTGTAAGATGAAGTAAAATATAAGAAAGAAGCAAAAAAATTATGCAAAAAAAGCAGTTTTAAAGCATTGAAATCAAACGACTTTCTACTCTTGTCCCCCGTTTTGTGCGGAGAACTTCTCGTAAAGTTGGGCATACTCAATATCTAACGCATCGAATCGACGTTTTGCCACAATATACATCTGGTTACTTTCTTGGATTTTTAAGAGAAGAATATCAATTTGAGCCTGAGTGTTAAGCAACTCTGTCTGTAAATCTTCAATCTTTGCACGCATCTGCGCCGACAGCTCGATCTGGTTCATAACCTCTGCCATCTTTTGTGATGACTCATCAAGCTGTTCCTTTAACCCCTCTCTCTTCTTCTCCAAATCTTCTTTTTTGCGGTTTAAGATGGAAACTTCTTCTTGAGTTTCTATGGAACTCGCTTCAAGTTCCCTTTCAATCACCTCAAGTTCTCTTAGACGACCTTCAACTGTTTCTAACTCTGCTTCCGTAATCGCAAGTCTACCACGCTCTGCTTTGAGGGATTCCTTATGGATCCTGTATTCATCTCCCTTAGCTTTAAGCTCTGAAGCAGGAATCATCGTAGCAATTATATCAAGGATCTTTTGATTAATATCAGTACGTTCCTGCAAGGCTTCTTTTAACTGATTTGTATTAGTTGGCTGCTTTGCACCTTTTCCCAATTTATTCCACAAAATAAATGCCGCTCCTAAAGCTTCCAAAAGCGACAAAACAACTAATAGAATTCCTTGTAATGTGTTCACTCTTCACCTCCTTCAGCTGCCGATTCCTCCTCTTGCTGTGGAGTTGCTTCGCTACTCTCTTCGGTTTGTGTTTCAGCACTAGCCTCTGTACTTTCTTCACTGTTTGTTTCAGCACTAGCTTCGCTACTAGCTGCGGCGCTACTTTCTGGAGTACCTTCTGTGCTACTCTCTGAAAATAATGGATCACTTAAGTCAACTTCAACCTGTGACGATTTTTTCTCCAACGCCATAACCGCTGCTATAACAGGATCCATTGGCTTTAATTCAACATCATTACTGGCGCCTTTCTTTTCAGCTGCCAGTTTAATCTTTCGTAGGAATATAAATGATATGGCAGTTATAACAGCACTTACAGCTGTCACTATAAGCCACCAGATAAGAAACTCTAACCAGCTACCTTCACCTTTCTTTTCAACCACCTTAGTGCGTGTTGGTAGAACCGCTAGTTCTTGAACCTCATCTTCTTCACTCTCTTCAATCTCCTGCGGTGTATATTCATAACTTAGAGGCACGCTTTCAGCTTGTATTTTGCCTTTTTTCCCAGAAGTCTGAACTGCTGACATTTCGGCGTGGACTTCAAACTTCCCAGCTCTTGGCAAATACAACACAGGAGCTTCGTAAATATCATCAATCTGTTTTAGTGGTATTGTAACACCACCAATGCTGTCCTTTGCAATTAACTTAACTTCTACCTTACGCATCGCTGCAACATCAGGGGACAACATTACTTTGAAGTATTCTTTTGCTTGCTGTTCACCACTTAGTTTTAATTGAGGGTTTAACAAAGATTCTTCTGCCGGAATTACCTCAACTCGTACCATCTGTGGCTTTATACTAAAGCCCATTTGCTGTTGTCGTTCAAAGGTTGGTCCAATCGCTGTAACACTTAATCGATATTCACCAACATCTTGCACCGTAACACGTCTACTAAACACACCATCATTAGCAACCTTGTCACCATCTGCACCATCATCATAAAGGGAATCACGCATAACAGGTGTTGAGATCTTATCAATAGGTGTAATCGTATACCTATAACTTAACTTACCCGTCATCTCTGGAATAACTACAGGTTTTTGCGCGTCATAAAGTCGCGCTTGCAAAATTCCTGACGCACCAGAGATAAGTGATTTTGGCCAATCAACACTTAATTTTAAGTTAGTCATTACAGCGATAAAACCATCAGGGCTAGAAATTCCTTCAACTTCCCACTGACCTGCTGCTGGAGATGTAATTGTAATAACACTAAATTTACTACCACTATACCATTTCACACTTGATGGGACATTTCGTTCTGAAATCTTAACACCAGTCGGGGTTTTTAAGAGAACCTTACTACCGGTATCATTACTGATATAAAAAGTCGCCTCCTCAATATCTGGATCAATAAGGAATCCTCTACCGGTAAGAGGTATCATTTGAGGCTTTTTTACTGTTAAGAAAAGATCTGCAAAAGATTTATGAATATCATCTGCTGATTCGGTATACCAATGGCTTGCAAATGTATCACTAGCAATCTTACTTAAAAGCTCTGTATCTGCATCTTTACTTAATGAAAGCGTATAAACCTTAATCCCTGATTGCTTTAAGCGTGGCAAAGTTTCATCTAGCAATTCGTCTGTCAAAGCCTCTGGTGTACCATCCTGTTCCCGAGGTTCCATCTTACCGTCGGAAAGTAAAATAATTACACGCTCAGCATCTGGTCTTCCAGTTTCATCTAATATCTTTGCAGCCTGTTTTATCGGAGCTAATAGATTAGTATACTGACCATTGTTTTTTACCTTATCTATCGTTTCCGAAATACCAGAAATTTGCTCTCTATTAAAATCAAAAAGCGGCTGTACAATCTGTGATTGCTCAGCAAATTTTATAATTGCTAGTCTATCTCCAGTACGAAGTAACTGCACAAAAAGTTTGGCACCCTCTTCCTTCAGTCGATTAGGATCGTTTAAGAGCATACTACCTGATGCATCAAGGAGTAGCACTGCATCCATTTTTTCAGAATGCTCTCCTTCATCAGCATAAACCACCCTACTACACACGAAAACAAGTGCAACAAGTACAAAACCAACTTTTCTAAAACAACCCTTCATAAAGCTTATGGCGTAAAAAAAATATAGTAGTGCCATTCAAGTCAGATTATACTAATGATTAGTTACTCGCGACAGATAGCATTTAATGTATTTCGTTTTATCCCATTAGGGCGGGCTATGCCAAGATATAAATACCTAATTTTACTTATTTTATTTTGTTTATTTGCAAACTTGGCTTTTGCAAAGGACCCCCCTTTTAAGATTCCGCCACAAAGGGAACTTCAAAAGATAAGGAGTGCCATTATCCAGACAAATAAAGGTACGTTAGTGGTTAAGCTTTTTCCAAACGAAGCTCCTTGGCACGTCGCTAATTTCAAATACCTTGCGGATAAGGGTTTTTATAATCACCTGCCATTCCATATCTTTGCCCCTGGACTTACAATTCAAACGGGGGCTCCGGGATCAAAGCTCAATTCCGGACCTGGATACACCATTCCTGCTGAATTCAATGACCATAAGCACCTGCTTGGTACCCTTTCCATGGTTCGAAGGCCCAATGACCTCGATTTTGACTACTCCCGCCGCTCACACGGCAGCCAATTTAGAATCATGCTAAAAAATGCCCCCTTTATGGACGGGAAATACTCCGTTTTTGGGCAGGTCGTTAATGGGCTAGAGGTTCTACCAAAGCTTAGAAAGGGCGATACAATAGAGAAGCTTGTAGTGTACGTTAGCCACTAGTTAATCCATCTTTTGATTAATGTCACTCACTTTTTTATAAAAACAAAAGCTACAAAGTTGGATTGCGGAGAAATTTGACAAACAAACTACAATAATATTAACAAGTTAAGATTTTGCAATTTGTCAAATTTCTCCGGCACTTTAAAAAAGTGAGTGAC
>JAEEGL016761218.1_pt1 | contig 19551 bp, 16 predicted proteins | sample 9134231 | NCBI WGS metagenome assembly JAEEGL01 (sample SAMN16246548, study PRJNA631951) | gut metagenome | biome: gut microbiome; feature: rumen; material: fiber-attached | host: Bos | place: Iran: Karaj | collected 2018-10 | reverse complement strand
TAATGAGACAAAATATACCCAATACATCAAGAAAAAACAATAAATATATATACAGATTCCTATGCGAAGTATTCCTGACTATGATCGCCACAGGGATATTCTATGTCAACTGGTATGAGTTCGCCAGTATTAACAACCAGACAGGACATCTCCTAGGTCTTGGTAACCTAGGAATGGCAACGGGAATCTATGTGATACTATATCTTATCTTCGGTAAGTGGCTTCATGCATTCACCATCGGAGTTGAGAGGAAGGCCAATATCCTGGCAGGACAGGTACTGACACTGTTCCTGTTAGACTTCATAGAGATATTCATATCCTGTGCTATCACTGGTCAGTTCCGATTCTTCTCAGAATTCCTGGCAATATATTCTGTGATGTTCCTGATACAAGCATGTATTAACTGTCTCCTGTCTGTGCCGATGGTCAATATCTATAGGCGACTCTTCCTGCCGCTCAGCGTCATAGAGATATATGGAGAGTATCAGAACCAGCTCTGTGAGAAGATGAACACTATCCATTATAAATACCATATTGAGAAGAGTATATCCTACTCAGAAGACGAAGCGCAGATCAGAAATGATATATCAGGCTATGATGCCGTCCTTCTTAACGATCTGCCTGCACATATGAAGAATAAACTACTTAAGATATGCTTCGAAACCGGCAAGAGAGTCTATTATGCCCCCAAGATATCTGATATTATAGTCAAGAACTCGGAAGAGCTTAACCTTCTGGATACGCCTCTATTCCTCAATAGGAACAACGGAATAACCCCAGTTCAGAGATTCATAAAGAGGACTTTTGATATCGTATTAAGTACAGCTTCACTGATAGTACTAAGTCCACTTATGCTCATAACAGCGATAGTCATACACGCAGAAGACGGCGGTCCGGTATTCTACAAGCAGGAGCGCGTGACCATACGAGGACGCAGGTTCATGATCATCAAGTTCCGTTCTATGATAGTAGATGCTGAGAAGGATGGAAGACCCAGACCTGCAGGAGAGAAGGATGACAGGATTACCAGAGTCGGAAGCTTCATAAGAGCTACCAGAATAGATGAACTACCTCAGCTTATCAATATATTAAAAGGTGACATGTCTATAGTAGGCCCTAGACCTGAGCGCTGGGAGCACGTGGAGATGTATACTGAGCAGATACCGGAGTTCGTACTCCGAAATAAGATGAAAGGCGGTCTTACAGGCTATGCCCAGGTGTATGGCAAGTACAATACTACAGCCCTTGATAAGCTCAAACTGGACCTTCTCTATATAACCAACTATTCATTCCTGCTGGATATACAGATCATATTCGAAACCATCAAGATCCTCGTCCAGAAGGAAAGTACAGAAGGCTTCACAGAAGATGCAAGTAATAAAATGCATGATACCGATCTATGACCATGAATACAAGAATATCGATAATAACAGTATCATATAATAGCAGCAAGAGTATACGCAGGACCATAGAGTCAGTACTAGATCAAAGCGTACCGCCATATGAGCATATATTTGTAGATGGATTGTCACGGGATGATACTGTGAGCATTATAAGATCCTATCAAGAGCGATATGATGGTAGAGGCATCAGGCTTAGACTTATATCTGAACCTGATGATGGCTACTATGATGCCATGAACAAGGGAATACATATGGCGACCGGCGATATGATAGGAATACTAAACAGCGATGACTGGTATGAAAAAAAAGCGCTGGAAATAGTAAATCATTACGTGAAAGAGAACCCTAAAGCGGATATCTACATGGGTGCCATATATATCCATAATGGCAATAGTATCATCAGGAAGAACGCCGGGTATAGAAAATATTATCAGACATCAAGGAACTTCAATCATCCTGCGATGTTCGCAAGATCCGGTGCATACCAAACTGTAGGAGATTATATAAACGGCAATGTTCACAATGACTATGGCTGGTATCTAAAAGCTCTTAAGATGGGACTTAATGTGTTCATAATCCCAGAAGTTATTACGAACTTCATGATAGGCGGAGTCAGCTCCAGAAAATCATTCAGGAACACCCTGAACCGAATAGGACTTAAGTATCAGGTATACAAACAGAACGGATACTCAAGACTGTATATCATAGAATGTGCTCTTCAGGAACTTGCTAAGTATGTTCTACTAAGAAAATGAATGAATTTAAAAAAAGTAAGGTGAATTGTATTACATTGATAAAAAATGTATAATATGCCTGTTGCTTTTGAATCAGTAAATAATGTTCATTGTATTTACATCATCTGGTGAAAAAATGGTTACGTTTGCGGTTGATTTATTGTGGGTAAGAGTTGGTAAGAATGGCGGAACGGAAAGCTTTATAAGATGTATTCTGGACGGAATGCATGATATAGACATCGATTTTAAAGTGGTATTATTGGTGTCTAGAGATAATAAAAATTCCTTCCTTCATTATAATAAAGATAAAAGATTTACTATTTATGAATGTCCAGTTTATTCTTCAAATATAAAAGGTAGGGTTATTTGGCAAAATCTCCATCTGAGAGATACATTAATGGATATAGGGATTACTAAATGTTTTGAACCTGTATATTCTATGCCTATGGTAAAAACAAGAGGTATTGAGTTTTATACAGTAATACATGATTTGCAGGCGAAGCATTTTCCGAAGTATTTTAGTAAAACAAGATGTGTATGGATGGATTTTTCGTGGAGAAATACAGTTAATAAATCCAAAAAAGTTGTTGCTATTAGTGAGTATGTAAAAAAAGATATAATTAAGCATTATAAAGTTGAAAGCAATAAAATAGTAATGATTCATAATCCTATTTCTATTAGCTATGTAGACAAAGAACGTGCTATAGAACTAGTTAAAGAGTTTGGCCTAGAAGAAGATAAATTCTTTTTTTGTGTTAGCTCTCTTCTTCCACATAAAAATTTACAGGTGCTTATCAATATGATGAGACTTCGAAAAGATGATATTAAGCTTGCAATAGTAGGTGTAGGTGGACCATTAGAAGAAGAGTTTAGAAAGCAGATATTAGAGTTTGGTTTAGAATCAAAAATTTGCATTCTTCCTTATGTTAGCGAGGATATAAAGAATGCATTATATGAAACATGCAAGCTCTTTTTATTTCCAAGTACTTTTGAAGGATTTGGAATGCCGCCTGTAGAGGCGCTGCTATTTGATAAGACCGTAATTACTACAAGATGTGCAAGTATACCTGAAGTTACTAAAAATACTGCTGTTTATGTTGATAATCCTAGAGATGAGAATGAATGGAATGATAAGATAGATAGAATTGATATTTATGAAAATATGAATAAAACAATATCATCGTCATATAATCCTTATGATAAAAAAAAGGTTGTTATGCAATATATAGAAATGATTATGAAACAATAGTATTAGCGTTAGAAGTCTTGGGAGAGATATTTTGATGAAACAGTTCCCTGAATACAAAAAAAACATTATAATAACCGCTCTTTTGATAATAGTAATTGGTTTTATAGAATATATATTTTTTGATTTGAACAAGATAAATCTAACTGTTCCGATAGAAAATACAGGCGATGCAATTGGATTTCAACTGTTTACAAAAGAAATAATCGATGGAGATGGATTTGGCACATTTTGTGTAAGAAATTTTCCTAAGTTCAAAGTCACTAATTATTTCTACGATGGTCCCCTACATTATTTAGTGGTATATGTAATAGCAGAAATAACTAAAAATGTAGGTTTAACTATAAATGTATATTTTCTTTTAACATATATTTTGGTAGCAATTTGTTCTTATTATTCGTTATTAAAAATTAATATTTCTAAACGAACAGCGTTTGCAATAGCTATAGTATATGCCTTTATTCCAGGTCACACTTTCAGAGGATATGGCCATTTGTGCTTGGGATCATGTTACATTCTTCCGCTAGCATGTTTGGTGCCATTATGGATTATGAATGGCGGTTTCTTGACTGAGGAGAAAAAAGAAAAAGGCAATATATCGATTTTTAAAATTATTGATTATAACAAAATAATAGAAGGAACAATTTATTTGTTTCTGTTAGCTTTATTGTCAGCTTATTATGGCTTTTTTGCAATTATTATAATAATGACAGTTGGGGGGATCACTGCCGTTGATAAGAAGTCGGTTTGTAGCATTATTATTTCACTGTATTATTCTTTTGTTATTATTTTAGTTTACGGCGTATTGTTATTACCGTCTATTTTGCAAAGGTCTAATGTTATAGCATCGAGTTCAGTAATTAGAAGTTATTCGGATGTTGAAGTGTATGGTTTGAAACTAGTACAATTGATTTTACCTATTGAGAGTCATAGGATTAGTGCTTTTGCATATATAAATAAAATGTACTCAAGCTTGGCGCCCAATGTTAATGAAAACTCATGGTCCTCATTAGGAATAGTGTTATCTATAGGGCTTATAATTGGGATAATAGTTTGTTTTATTAAGATTGACACAGTTGAGCTTAAGAACTATGCAAAGTTAAATTTGATTTGTATTCTTATAGCTACAATAGGAGGTGGATCTGCGATAATAATGATGCTATATAAAGGAATTAGATGCTATAATCGATTCTCTTTTATTATAGGAATATATTCTTCATTTATAATAGCCTTTATTATTGATAAAAAATTAAAAAATATAAAAAATATAAGTGTGAAAGGCGTATTCTTAGTAGGTATTATACTGCTATCAGCGTTTGACCAAACTCCTAGCGATTCATTTGGAAATACGGCAGCAGATCGCGATAACTTGTTTTTTGAGCAAGAAGCTTTTGTTACAGATATTGAGAATCGTGAAGGAAATGGTGCTAATATTGTTGTATTGCCTATAGTAGATGCAGATGTAAATGGTTACAAACAATCTTTCTTATATATGCACTCAGATACTCTGAATTGGGGAAATATATTTAGAAATACCTTGACTCAAAAACTACAATATCAATGTTTGGAAAAGCAGATATTCGAATATGTAATGCTAGGTGCTGACGGATTTGTGTTATGTAAGGATTCATGTATTGTAGATGACTTTTCAAATGTAAAGGCAGAAATGGATGAAATACTTGGTAATGTAGATATTGTTTCAACTCAGTCTAATTGGTACTATTATGATGCAGATGAATATTTTAACGCAATAAAAGAAAATATGGATGAGGTAACAATTGAAAAATACAAAAATCTTGCTCAAGATTATATTCATCCATTATATCATCTTGGAGAAGAGTTGGAATTTACTACAGAGAATTCATCTGGAATGGTGTATTCTAATTATGGCATGGCTAATTGTGAGGAAAATGGCACATGGACAATTGGAAATGAAACTAGCTTTTCATTTAAAGTAGTTGATGATGATTTAGAATGTGTCAAAGGAAAAGTAAAGGTAACAATCGATGTTGAGAGTGTTTTTAGAGGAAAGCAAACTATTGTGATATATTCTAATGGTAATAGTGTGTTTGAAGGAACATTAGATGATAACGATTACCAAATACAATTTGAGATAGATACGTCAGCTGCGCAAAGTATTGATTTTGTAATAAATCTGCCCAATGCTATAGAGCCTTATAAAATATCTGATTCTGATGATACGAGAAAACTTGGAATTATGATAAGAAAGATATCTATTATTTAATAGTGGCAAAATGTTAGAGTGTGAGATGTATGAGAATTGGAATAGATGCTAGACCATTTAAAAATAAAAATTATAGTGGAATCCCACAGTCAATATATGAAGTTATAAATAGATGGATGGATACTAAAACAGAGGACGAGTTTTACCTCATATCCAACACTAATATAGAGATTCCGAGAGATTTACCAAATAATTGGAATAAAGTAATAGTGCCTGCATTTACTGGAAATGGAACGTTATGGCAGCTTTTTAGATTAAAAAGAATAATCAGAAAGCTTAAACTTGATTGGTATTGGGGCACAAATTTTATGTTGCCTGGAAATGTGAAGGGGTGTAAATATCTATTAACAATACATGATTTGGCATTTGAAATTATGCCAGAAGTTGTTAGCGATAATACGCTTTTGATTTTGAAAATGTTATGTAAAAAATCATGTAGAAGAGCAGATATTATTCATGCTGTTTCGGAATCTACCAAAAAAGATATTTCAAAATGCTATGCAATTGATTCTAATAAAATAGCAGTTGTCTATTGGGGAACTTCAGAAGAATCAGAGAAAAAAGCGAATATTGGTAATAAATTATTGTGTGATTATAAATATATTTTGGTACTTGGAACAATTGAACCGCGAAAAAATATTGAGACAATTGTAAAAGCATATAATTTTTATATGACTAATTATCAAAATGATATACATATTGTTTTCGCTGGTAGGTATGGTTGGAAGTATGACAAATTTTGTGAGTTGGTGAATAATTCAAAGCACAAGGATCATATTCATATTCTTGATTATGTTGATAATGATATTAAGGAGCAACTTTTAAATAATGCTGAGTTGCTGTTATATCCGTCATTATATGAAGGTTTTGGATTGCCCATATTAGAATCATACAAGCATAAGCTACCAGTAATTACAACTAATATATCATCGATACCAGAAGTTGCAGGTAGAGCCGCGTTTTATGTGGATGATCCATATGATTATAAAGCCATATCGAGTCAGATAAGTAATGTATTATCTATGGATGATTTAGAAAAGAATAGACGAATAAATATGATGCAGGAGCAGATAAAGAAGTTTTCGTGGGAAATTACTGCGGACGAACTTTATGAACTGTTTTAGTAAAGAAAGAATAAATTATGATATCAAGAATAAAAGAAATATATGCATATAGAACTATGATCTCGTCATTAGTAACAAGAGATCTCAAAGGAAGATATAAGGGTGCTGTATTAGGGTTTTTGTGGACATTTATTAATCCACTTTTACAAATGCTTGTATACACATTAGTTTTTTCGATTATTATGAGAAATGGAATCGAAGACTTTTATATGTTCTTATTCGTTGCCCTTATTCCGTGGATGTTTTTTAGTGCATCGTTAAACGGAAGTGCAACTTGTATTTTAAGTCAGAAAGAAATGGTTAATAAGATTTATTTTCCCCGAGAAGTGTTACCAATCTCTTTTGTAACGTCTCAGTTCATTAACATGCTTCTTTCTTTTATAGTAGTATTTTTAGTTATGTTTATTGGTGGATACGTATTTAATCCAAGAGCAATTGCTTGTCTCCCAATTGTTATGATTGTAGAGTACATTTTGGCACTTGGCTTTTCCATGATACTTAGTGCTTTAACAGTATTTTTTAGAGATTTAGAATACGTGTTGTCGATAGCGACTATGTTATGGCAATACCTAACACCTGTTATCTATTCGATAGATATTGTCCCTGAAAAATATCGTAGATTTTTTGCACTTAATCCAATGACTTATGTAATTGTATCTTATAGAGATATTTTATACTATGGTAGGGTGCCTAAACTATCCAATTTAATATCAACAATTGTGATTGGGCTTATCACGTTAAGCGTGGGATGGTGTGCCTTCTATAATTTACAAAAGCATTTTGCGGAGGAATTATAATGAGACCAGAAAATGCAATAGAGGTTAATCATATAACCAAGAATTTTAAGATTTATAAGGATAAAGGTCATACATTAAAAGAAAGAGCACTTTTTAGCAAGAGACGTGCTCATGAAATTCGACAAGTAATTGATGATATAAGTTTTGAAGTAAAAATAGGTGAGGCAATTGGACTGATAGGACACAATGGATGTGGCAAAAGCACTACATTAAAAATGCTCACTAAAATAATGTATCCTAATTCTGGAAGCATTGAGATGCGAGGGAGAGTATCGAGCCTTATTGAGTTAGGAGCCGGATTCCATCCCGATATGAGCGGTAGGGAGAATATATATATTAATGCTTCTATTTTTGGTCTTACTAGAAGAGAAATCGACGCAAGAATAAATGACATTATAACGTTTTCTGAACTTGAGAAATATATAGACAATCCAGTAAGAACCTATTCATCAGGAATGTATATGCGACTTGCGTTCTCAGTAGCTATTAATGTCAATGCCGATATCCTGTTGATAGACGAAATATTGGCTGTTGGTGATGCGAGTTTTCAGACAAAGTGTTTTAATAAGCTCAAGGAACTGAAGTCATTGGGAACAACAATAGTTATTGTCTCACATTCCATGGATCAGATTGAACAGATTTGCGATAGAACAATTTGGATACATGAAGGGAAAATAAAGGCTGAAGGCGCTCCTAAAGAAATAGATATACAATATCTCGATTATATGGCAACTACACGTTTGGGCAATAAGGCAAGGGATAAGGATATAATCCTGCATACGCTTGGTAAAGTTGGAGACAGTAATAGAAGATGGGGGAATCAAGATGCTTATTTTTACGATGTAGTAATGCTGAGGGATGATGGTAGCGACAGCAGAAACTTTATTACCGGTGAAAAAGTTGAAATAAAAATGTATTATAAAGTGAACAATCCCTTTGATGATGCTGTTTTTGGGATAGGTATATTTAGACTCGATGGTACTCATTGTTATGGTACTAATACCACAATTGACAGACTTGATAATTTTTCATTAAAAAAAGATGGGAAAGTATCTATAATTATAGAATCGCTGTCACTCTTGCCGGGAACATACAAATTAGATACAACGATAGAATATGGGCAAGGTATTCCGGTAGATTATGTTAAAGAAGTTATAACGTTTGAAGTAAACTCACCGTTTTCTGATGTTGGTGTTAATAGACTTAATCATATCTGGAAATTGGATGATAATTTAGTAGAAAAAGATGATTGTAAAGTATAGTAGGTGAAATATGCTAAAAAAGGAATATGAAGAAACTTTAAGTCTATTGCATGATGTATACTTGAACAATTTGCGTTTGCAGGGCTGCGTTGGTGATGAATATGTATTGAACAAATATGTGTTTGTACAGATTCAAGATGCTGATAACATAGTAGATATTTTAAAACTATTAGATATTGAAGATATGAATGATTTTTTTTATTCTTCATATTTGTTACTTCTACATAGGACACCAGATGAAGAGATTGTGAGACATTGGGAGTTACTTGACAGTCTGGATGATAGTATAAGAAAAAAGAAACTACTAACTAGTCTGTTATCATCGCCTGAATTTATAAAAAAGGGACAATTGGTATGCAATAATCCATGGGACTCTGAAGTACGTGTTAGAAGAATACTTAATTATTCATTAATGCCTGTATACAGAGCTTTACCACGAGATATGCAAAAAGTGATTAAAAGCATTCTGAGAAGGAAAGAATAAGTATGACTGAAAATATATGTGTATACATTGATATTACATCTCTAATGGATACAGCATTTCTTTCTGGAATTCAAAGAGTTGTGATAGAAATATCTAGAAGATTAATAGATTTTTCGGGTATTAATTGTAAGCTTGTTTACTATAAAGGAAAAAAAGAAATTTATATTCTTAACAATGATGAGTTCAGAAAATATCTTGACGGTAGTATTGATAAAAAAATTATTAGAAGAAAAGCAAAACGTGTTTATGAAGATCTATATGAAGCTGGAGCCATTTGGCTTGATTTAGATGCTGTGTGGAATAATGTTCCATCAAGAGCTGAATTATATCCTATTCTTAAAAGTAGAGATGTTACAATAGTTACACTAATACATGATATTTTACCCATAACAGATCCAAGATTTTTTCCGTCTAATGGAGATTGGGCTTTTGCTGGGTATGTAGGAGCTGCTATTAATTATGCAGATATCATCTTAACTACAACTGATGCTACCAAGGATGAAGTAAAAAAATTGATATATGATATTCATGGTAGAAGAGATATGCAATTAGAAGTTGTTGGTTTGGGCGCCGATTATGATGATAATGTAAGCAAAAATGGGGATATTGCTAGTATTTGCTCTAAATATGTATCTACTGTATCAAAATATGTACTGATGGTTGGAACAATAGAGCCGAGGAAGAATCATGCTGTAGTATTAAGAGCTTTTGAAAAGAAACTATTTGGACTAGGAATTGGACTGGTATTTGCTGGAAGAAAGGGATGGAATTCAGATTCATTTATCTCACATATAGAGGAAATGAGTAAATCTGAAAGACTGTTTGCATTTTTTGAAGGAATGAATGATGCATCTATTGATTATTTATATAAAAATTGTAGTGTGTTAGCATTTCCTTCATTTGCTGAGGGTTATGGTCTTCCTATTGTTGAAGCTCTTCAGAGAGATGTTCCTGTTGTAGCTGCTAATATCAATGTTTCGAGAGAGGTCGGCGGAGAATATTGTCGATATGCGGATGTCCAAAATGAAGATGAGTGGATTGACGCAATAAATTATTGTCTAAATAATAATGATAGTCTAAAGAAAAAGATAAGTGAATATCAACCAACTAGCTGGGATGAAGTCGTTGACATTATTGTTGGAATATTCAGAAAAGATGAGTGATAAAATGACAAAATTATTCTTTTTTATTGGCACTGAGGCTGAGTTGATAAAAGTCTTTCCTATAATAATTGAGGCTCAAAAGAGAGGATTAAATTATTATATTATTGCTTCGGGGCAGAACGATATAGTTAACAGTAAAATACTCTCCACAATTAATTGCGGAAAGGTTGATTTGGAATTAAGCTTAGAAAAAGATATAAAAAAGAGTGCTACTGGTTTGCTAACATGGTGGATAAAAACATATAAATCTTCAATCGGATTATTTTACAAAGTGTTCCCAAATGTTGATTTTGTCAATAGTAAGATGATAGTACACGGCGATACAGTATCTACATATATGGGGGCTCTTATTGGCAAAAAATTAGGAATGACAGTATGCCATGTAGAAGCTGGTCTTCGTTCTCATAACTTGTTATCACCATTTCCAGAAGAGATAGACAGGTTACTTACTAGTAGGATTGCAAGAGTGCATTTTGCTCCAGGAGATGAACCATGTAATAATCTGAAAAAGGCTAGGGGAAGAGTTGTTAATACTGTTCAGAACACTTTGATAGACAGTTTGAACTATTCTAATGCAATTCCAGTAGGGAACGAGAAAATAAGAACAATAATCAGTACTGATTATTTTGTTTTTGTAATGCACAGGCAAGAGAATCTAGTTAATAAAACATTTGTGGCTGACGTAGTAAAAGAGATAATAAATGCTGCAAAGAATAAAAAGTGTATTATTCTCTTGCATAAAATAACGGAAAATGCATTCATAAAGTTTGGACTTATGGATGAGCTTAAGAAAAATGAAAATATCGAAATGCTTCCTAGAGTGGATTACTTTGATTTTATGAAGTTGTTACAGAATTCTGCTTTTGTAATTACTGATGGGGGAAGTAATCAAGAAGAATTGTATTATATGAATAAGCCTTGTTTGATTCTAAGGAAGACGACAGAAAGATCTGAAGGGCTGGGGATAAATGCAAGACTATTCAATGGACGGGCGTACGATATAAGAGAATTTATTAAAGAAATACAGGGAAAAGTAATAGTTAGGGAGAATGAAAGTGAAGTAAAACCCTCGCGAGTGATAGTTGATAATCTTGTTATGTAAAGGTATTAATAAGGAATTATACATTTTTTCTATACTATAAAAGACAATTTGTTTGTGGGAGCATTTCTTTTTTATTATGAGACCTTTTTTTTCTATAGTTATAGCAACATACAATTCAGAAAGAACGTTGGAATATACATTACAATCAATACGAAATCAAAACTTCAATCAAGAAGAATTAGAAATATTGATTGTAGATGGAGGCTCAACCGATGGTACTCTAGATTTGGCAAGAAAATATGGAGCCAAAGTATATAATAATCCTCATAGACTTCCGGAGTATGCTAAAGCAATTGGTCATAGATACGCTAGTGGACGATATCTAATGAGGATGGATTCTGATGAAGAGTTTTCATATAATAATCAGCTTGTAGATAAAAAGAATTTTTACTTGCAGCATGTTGAAATAAAGGCTTTGATTTCAAATGCTATTGTATATGGTAGAAAAGATATCTGCGGCATAGCTGCAAGCTACATGAATTTCTTGGGGGATCCATTTTCATATTTCATGTATAACACTAAAGAGGATAAGTGTGCTACCTACAAGAAAAATATTATAGACGATCAAGATGGACAAGTGATAATGCGCTTCAAAAAAGGCGATAGGTTTCCTTTGGCAGATAGCGCCACGTGTTCATACTCTTTAGATTATATTAAAGAAAACTATCCAGATGAGTATTGTAGCATTAACTTTGTTTGTAATACTTATGATAGGATTATGGATGCCACAGGTGTTTGCGGCTGTATAAGGAAAGATTATATTAAGCATAATTGTAGTTCCTCTTTTAAGACATATCTAAAAAAATTGAAATTCCGTGTGGTTAATAATGTGTTTCATAAAGAAGAGAGCGGGTTTTCATCAAAAAGTGGAAAGAATGATACAAATAAGATTGTATTATTCATGTTATATGCATTGATTGTTCCTATCCCTGTATTAGATAGCATCAGATTGATGATTAAGTATAAGAACTGGAGCTTTGGACTTCATTTTATCTATCTTTATTATGTGTGTATACAGATAGCTGTTTGCTATTTTTATAAGATAACGGGTAAAACTGCTAAGAATTATAGGTATGGATAATAAGTATATAGTTATACACAATGGTATAGCTGTATTTGAGTAATGCTATGACAATCATGTAATAAACGAGGATAAATATATATGAGTAAAGAAAAAAATACCTCACAAAAACGGATCAGTAAATATGATTTTGCAAAAGGTATAGCAGCTATATTGGTTATTATTTATCATAACTATACATTATATGAACAGCGTAGCCTAATTATTAATACAATTTTATCAACTTTACATAACCCTTTGTTTTTTTTAGTCAGCGGGTATTTGTTAAGTAAATCAGTGAAGCATTATCCTAAAAATGAATTAGTAAAATATAAAATAGTTGATTTGCTTTTGGTTTCTTCTATCTGGGTAATAGTTGAAACTTTTATTTTTGTTATACTAAATCATGATTTTTCTATATCATATAGTCTGATTAAGGAAGGCATATTGTGGTCAGCTAATAGACTATGGTTTTTGCCAGTTCTATATTGTGCCCAAATACTAAGTATTTTGCTATATAAATCGAGTTTTGATAAAAAAGTTTTTATTACTAGTGTTTTGTTGTGGGGGATGGCTGGAATTATAGTAGGATTATATAGTACAGTGTTATGTAAGTTTTTATTATTTTCTTTATTAGTCTGGCTTGGAATTAATAATATTAGAAGTATCAAGTATTGTCTATTTTTTTATTTGTTAATGATTATATGTTTTGTATTAACTACTTTTGTGGCTTTCACAGATTTTATGGTACCAGGAGTAAAATGTAGTATTTGTATGACTATTGTATTCTTTGGGGGATATGCAGCTATTTATATAATCGAAACTTTGCCATCAATAATCATTGATAATAGAATAATATGTTTTATTGGTAGATATAGTATTATTTATTATATTTTATCCGTATTTTCTTTGGTATTATTTGATTCGCTTGAAAACTACTCCATATCTTTTGGTGGGATGGTGCTACGTATAATCATTAACATAGTTTTTTCAACGTGTGTAGCTTATCTAATAGGGGAATCTATTTTAGGGAAGTTTTTATTCAGACCGTCTTCACTTCTAAAGGTAAAATAATGAGCATAAATAATATGTTTATTTTTGCAAATAATAATTTATAGTTCCAGTGGAAATTGTCTTTGTAGATAACATATTAGTGATCAAAATAAGGATATAGAATGAAAAAAATAGCATTATTATCTTTTATAAAATCCTATAACTATGGGGCTTCACTGCAGGCATATGCGTTATGGCATATTATTATAAATAGAATGGGCTCTTCAGTGGATTGTAAATATATAAACTATAGACGAGATTATAAAAGAGATTTATTACTATGGTTTACAAGAAAAGTAAGTAGAAAAATAAGACTGCTAGATGATACTCCGTCATATACGATTAAAGAATTCATAAAAGAAACTATTTCCTTGAAAAAAAATAACGATTATTATTCCAATGAATTGAAGATGAAGTTCGAGTCTTTTTGGAATCTAACGCCATATACAAAACAGGTTACAAAGAAAGAGTTAAGGAAACTATGTGACGAGTATGATATCTTTATGGTTGGCTCTGATCAGGTATGGAATCCTGGTAAAGTGAATTTGGACACATCCTTTCTATTGGATTTTGTAAGAGCTGATAAAAAGAAGTTTAGTTATGCATCATCATTTGGGATGAAGAAAATTCCAAACAAATATGAGAATATTTATAAAAAATATTTAAATAGATTTGATGCGATCTCCGTCAGAGAAAAGGCGGGATTAGAATTGCTTAGCGGTATACTTGAAGAAGAGGGAATGGCTGAATACCAGTGTGATCCAACAATGCTATTGGATAAAGAGACATGGAATAGTGTTACTAATGATACAGAAATCGGGTTGAAAGATTATGTATTGATATATGATTTAACCAATAAAGACAGCATTTGTAAGCAAGTAGCTAGTTTAATTGCAAAGCAAAAAGGATTAGATACTGTTGTTGTATCTCAAAAGTATGGTTATGGACCTAAAGATTGGGTTCAATTGTTTTTGAATGCTAAATTTATAGTAACAAATAGTTTTCATGGAACTGCATTTTCTATTAATTTTTCCAAAGATTTCATTTCGCTAGTTCCAGATGATGACTTTTTTGAAAATTCTGTTGATAGAATAAGTGGACTATTAGCTGAATTCAATTTAGAAGATAGAATTATTAGAGAAAAAAGGCTGGTAGAGATGAGAGCTGATGATATGAAGTCAGTGATAAGCAATGTAAATCCAATTGATTATTCAATAGTCCAGTGTAAACTAGCCAAAATGCGTGAGAACGGTATCAATTATTTAAAGGAATGTCTGAAATGAACAAAGAAATGACGATATGTGATACTTGCACAGGATGTGGTGCATGTTCTGTCATTTGCCCGAAGGAAGCAATATCAATAAGAAAAAACTTCGAAGGCTTTTATCAATACAGTATAGACCATGCTAAATGTATACAGTGCGGATTGTGTAAAAAAGTCTGCCCAGAGAATGATATTGTAGTAGAGGCTGAGGAAAAGACTTTCGAGCAAAAATATTATGCTGGTAGAAATGATGATATGGCATGTATACTGAAATCCTCTTCAGGAGGTATATTCTCTGCGTTTGCGACGACTATAATCAATAAAGGTGGAAGTGTATACGGCGTAGCAATTAACTATCCATCATGTGAAATTGTATATAAAAGGGCCACAAATATAGAAGATACATATCCTATGAGGGGAAGCAAATATGTTCAGGCTAAATTGTCTAAAGATATTCTTATCAACGTTATTCAAGATGCAGAAGCTGATAAACCGATTCTGTTTACCGGAACATCATGTTATATAAATGGGGTAAAAAGCTTATTAGAAAAAAGGAAGATAGATATGAATAATATCTATTTTATGGACTTTGTTTGCGCAGGTGTAATATCAACTAAAATATGGGATAAAGAAATTGAACATTTTAGTAATAGATATGGATCTATTAATGAATTTTCATTCCGTCATAAAAAATACGGATGGAGAGATTTTTCTATTTTTATTCAAACAAAAACTATAGATAAATATACAAGATTTACGGTTTCAAATATTGGACAATTTCAATCTAAAAAAGAAGCAGTGGGCATTTCTTGCAATGAATGTAAATATAGATCATATGATAAACCGGGGGATATAACAGTAGGGGATTTTTGGAATGAGCAATATCTGCCTCATGAATGGTGGGATGATAAAGGTACTTCTTCAATATTGGTCAATACTTCTAAAGGAGAGGCACTATTACAAGATAGTAATAAATATATCAAATTATATAATGTCGAAAAAAGGATGGTTTATAGTAGCAGATTTGAGAAAAATAAAGGAGAGATTGATCACAGTAGAAGGACCGAGTTATATAGAGATGCTGAGAACATTGTTTGGGGCGATTTTATAAAAAAATGGATTCATATAGGAATAAAAGATAGGCTTTTACTAACTATTATTAGACCTATAGTTATTAAAATGGGAATACTTCGATTAAAAAAATAGTATGAGTGATATATTTGATGAAAAACTAAAAAGTAATAGAAAAAAAAATACCTTGAGAATGACTATTGCAGGTTTTGTTTATGTAATAGCATCAATTGTTTTTCCTTTTTTGATTCGAACATTAATGATTTATAAAATGGGAGATGATTATGCAGGTATAAATACGGTTTTGCTATCAATTATTTCTATGCTCAATATGACGGAGTTAGGGCTAGGATCCGTCATAGTGTACTTTTTATATGATCCTATAGCAAGAGGAGATATTATACGGACAGGGGCCTTTCTGAATGTATTAAAAAAAGTATATAGATATATTGCACTTTTTGTATTGATGATAGGTATAGCAGTTATACCATTTTTAAAAATCATAATAAATGACGATATTCCGTATGAGGCAAATATTTATACATCATATCTATTATTTTTATCTAGTTCTCTGGTGTTATATTTAGGATTTCCAGAAGCAGATATGCTTTTTAATGCATACCAAAGAGGCGATATTGTTAATAATATCAAGTTGATATCAAGTATAATTGCATATGCGCTTCAGATTGTAGCTATCGTAATATTACATTCTTTTGTATGCTATTTTGCTGCTATTTTGATTCAGTCATTAGTGATTATTTGGTTTAGATATTATGAAAAAAGACAAAAATATCCTAATATTGTTGTAAAAGGCGATATAACTAGTGTTGAAAAAACTGAAATAAAAAAGAGGGTTCTGTCTGTTGTTGGTCATCAGATGGATGAGAAATTTTTATCAAGTATCGATAACGTGATCTTATCTTACTTTTGTGGATTATCGGTCGTTACTATTTATGGAAATTATATGTATGTAGTCTCTGCACTAGGTATGTTCTTTAATGTTCTTTTTAATTCTATTACATTGACGATGGGAAATGCACTAGTTACAGATTCAAAAGAGTCTAATTATAATAGATTTAGAAAAATAATGGTTTTGAATTCTGCATTAGTTGCATGGATGTTTATCTGCATGTTATGCATTTATTCTGAATTTATGAATTTGTGGATGGGGAATAGACTTTTTCCAGTCGAGACAGTGATTTTGTTTTGTCTATATTTTTTTGTAATGCAAATTAGGAGAACTGTAATCACTTTTAAAAATGCAAATGGAATGTGGTGGGAAGATAGATATAAACCGTATGTATCGATGATAGTAAATCTATTATTAGATATAGTTTTGGTTAATATTATTGGAGTAAACGGAGCACTTATTTCGTCAATATTAAGTATTACTTTAATTGAAATTCCCTGGGAATCCAAAGTATTAATAAGGGATTATTTCGGGAAGAAGATAGGAATTTATTATTGTGAAGCATTTAAATGCTTAATAATATGTGTAGTAGGAGGTTTAGTATCTTATTGGATTTGTATGAGTTTTTCATTCTCCATTAGTATTATAAACATTATTGTTTATTTGTTTTTATGCACAATTGTTTTTGTGTTTTTCTTTTTAGCATTATTTTTTAAAAATATACATAGCTACTATACGAATAAAGCGTGATAAGTATTACGATTATAAAATATTGTAACGATAATTCAGGTAAAGATTGTGTTCTTATTACTTGATATTTTTGCGTTTTTTAATATGGAATTATCCCTTGCAAAAGACAATAGTGGAGGAATGATTACAAATGAATAGAGAGAATAGATGGCATATACCTTGGGAATACCACGAGGTGTAGGAGAGTGTTAGTAAGCTGTAATTATCTGGTAAGTCCTCATCCATGAGTACCTGATATCAAAAATCCCCGCATTACTGCAGGAATTTGGATACATATATATGCACATTGAAAATTTAAAACTTTTTAAATCTGCTTGGGCATTTGTCTTGGACATTTTTTGACCACAACCAGGGAAGAAGGGCATCTAGGTATTTAGTATCTTTATCATCCTGATGTTTTGGAATCTCTGATAGTAAGAGGTTGAAGTATTCGTAGGTGTTTATGGCATTAGCTTTAGCTGTTTCAGCAATGCTGAAAATCATGGCACTTGCTTTTGCTCCGTTATCAGTTAACCTATTCACTTTTATTCTTATCTTTCTAGATATTTACCCCTCGTTGCATTAATTCCCAGAAAAAAGTCGAGGCGAAAGATCGTAAAGAGATGACTATCTTGAGTGTTATCTTATGCTATAATTAAGATGTTTGGAATTCTCCAGGCATCTTTTTTCTTATGATTTTTTAATTAGTAATTCAAGGACAGTGATATGAACAAGATTGATATTGTAATACCATGCTTTAATGAATCTAAATGTGTAGAGCTTATATATAATGCTTTGAAAGACCTGTTCAGTACCGAGCTTAAAACTTATGAGTGGAGCGTATTGTATATAGACGATGGAAGTCAGGATGATACCTTAGAGCGCATAGTGAAGCTTGCCGGTACGGCTGGCAGTAACGTGCGATATATCTCTTTTGCCAGGAATTTTGGTAAGGAGTCTGCTATATATGCAGGTCTTGAGAATGCAGACGGTGACTATGTGGCCCTTATGGACGCCGATCTCCAGCACCCACCGCACCTTCTTGTAGAGATGCTTCATGCTATAGAAGAGGAAGGCTACGATTGTGCTACTGCCAGAAGAGTTAAGAGAGAGAAGGAATCTAGGATCAGAAACTTTTTGTCTAATGCTTTCTATCATACGATTAACTGGGCTACAGGTATGAGCCTCGCTCCTGGTATGACGGATTACAGACTTATGAAGAAGCAGGTCGCTGATGCCATTGTCTCCATGAGAGAGCATGAGAGATTTATTAAGGGCATCTATTCATGGGTTGGATTCAAATCCAAGTGGATAGAATATGAGAATGTAGAACGTATTGAAGGGGATAGTAAATGGAATTATAAGGCACTATGGAATTATGCTAAGACTGGAATAATTGCTTTTGCTGTTGCCCCTCTTCGTGCGGTTGTTTATTTTGGATTTTTGGTAATATTGGTGGCATTTATATATACTGTACGACTTATTTATATGGCCAAGATTGGGGCAAGGCCTTGGCAGGATACTACGACTATTATTATTCTACTTTCATTTTTTGGCGGAGTAATAATACTTCTATTGGGCGTGATAGGAGAGTATTTAGCTAGGATTTATATGGAGGTTAAGAATAGGCCGATATATATTGCTAAGGATAAGAAGTTGGATTTATAAGTGATTCGATGATAAATAATGTGAAAGATGTGTTCAATGAGCGCTTCCATGTTTTCAATCATGCGCTCCATTTGATCCTGCAAGGACAGAAACATGCCGTTAACCACTTTGGGACCTAACATATTTAATTCATCTTCAGTGTATTTATGCGCCATATCATGTCCTTTCCTATGCATCTATTGTACAGGAAAAGCCCAGAAATAGCGAACTTGGCGAGTTTTTGCCTTGGTGATTAT
>JAEEGL010585000.1_pt1 | contig 19551 bp, 4 predicted proteins | sample 9134231 | NCBI WGS metagenome assembly JAEEGL01 (sample SAMN16246548, study PRJNA631951) | gut metagenome | biome: gut microbiome; feature: rumen; material: fiber-attached | host: Bos | place: Iran: Karaj | collected 2018-10 | reverse complement strand
TCCGCCAGGGTTCTGTTCCTGTTCGGGGTCAAGATAAGGTGGTGGGCATCCGCCTGGTAATCCAATATTATCGGGAATGGGATATGTGCTCAGTTTACTACCCTCGTTTCCGGCAGCAATTGAAGCTATTACGCCAGCATTCAACACATTAACACATGTGTTACGAGTTAAGGTTTGTGCATCACTAGTAAAACCGTGGCCACCCAATGACATGCTTATGATATCGCATCCATGCTCAATTGCCCATTGCATGCCATTGACTATGTCTGTAAGGGAGCCTTTGCCATCCGCACCGAGGCATTTCACACACATCAAGGTTGCATCCGGTGCCATGCCGGTTTGTGAGCCAGCCGTGCCGTCGCCACAAACTGTTCCCGCGCAGTGCGTTCCGTGTCCCTTGTCGTCCATGGGGTCGTTGTCGTTGTTGCGGACATCATAGCCATGGTAAGGGAAATCCGGGCCACCGTCCCAAAGGTGGTCGGCGAGGTCGAGGTGGTTGTAGTTGACGCCCGTGTCGATGACGGCCACCACCACGCCTTGGCCTGTGTAGCCCAGGTTCCACACTTGATTGGCGTTCACTTGTGTGACATTTGAAGTGATCTCACGGGTTGGATCGGCAGGTTGAGCCTCTTCACCATCGGGAAGCCAGTTGCGCTCTTCATCGAAGCCAATGACCATAACATCGGAACGATCAGCAAGGGAAACAATGGCATCCCTGGTTGCTTCAAAGAAGAGGGCGTTCGCAATCCAAAGCACTTTCGGCTCGCTCACTAAATCGCCTTGCCGCAACTCCGTGAGGGTATGGCGCAGTTCGTATTGCGAGGCTTCTGAGAATTGTTTTAACTCGTTCACCACAAACTCACGCCTTGAGGAACGAGTTGTAAAATGGGCAGCACGGCGGTTAAGTTGTTGCTGGTCATACTGTTGCCGCATGATGACAAACACTGGAATCTTTTCGTTGTCGCGGCGTTGATCCATCATCTCCAATAAAGCAGGGCTGATGGTCTGGGCATATCCGCAAATGCAGATAAAAGCCATAACAATTAGAGTAAAAGTCTTTTTCATATTGTTGTGTTTTTAAAGAGAGAGCCAACGGCACGCCGTTGGCTCTCTGTCCTTTCATTGTAATGCTTGAACCAATCGCGTTTACTTAATGCGTTGGATTGACCTCAATCAGCTGCTTATTGATTTTTCCGAAATTGGGGTAGGCGCGGCGGGCTTTGGCACCGGTCGGGATGACCAGGGGCTTCGACTCGCTGCCGTTGAAATAGTACATGTAGCCATGTCCAGGCGTCAATGTATCCAAGAAGCCGAACCATTCTTCACCGTCGAAGATTGTGGCACCCTCTCTGCCTCTCAGCTCGTCGTCCTCCTCGGCCTCGAAGTTGGCAAAGGCAGCTGTGACGCTCATCTCCACGTTACTCGGGAACCCGATCCAGTTCCAGCCGGGATTGATGGTAATCTGATGGCTCGCAGGATTGGCGGGCTGGCCTTCCAGAGATATCGTGTAATCGTTGGCCATGTTGATCATGTACATGTTTTCATTCGCGATTCCAGTCAAGTTGCCAAACCACTCCTCGTCTTCATCGTCATACTCGGTGTATTGTCCGGTTCCTGATGTAATCGTCAAGGCATTGCCGTCCAAGGCTCCCTCCAGCATCTGAAGAGCTGCCGCGGAATTTTCCGCTTCAATAGGCAGGCTGAACCAGTTCCAGCCCGATGTCAAAGCGATTGACTGTGTAACGCCACACATAGCGCTCTGGTGTGTAGTCAGTCCGTGTTCCTGCGGTAAACATGGGGTCTGTGCTTGCCCCTTAATCGTGGCCGTCAGCATGAGGACAGCCAATGTTGCGATTGTCAATAATTTTGTTTTCATTGTACTTTGTTTTAAATGATTTATTAACTTAATTTGTTCGTTTTTAGTATATTGTCTTAATTATTTCTTTACAGTGCGCACTAAGCGTACGGAATGTCCATAGTGGCGGCTGACTATAGCATCTGTATCCAATTTCGAATTGAAAACTTCCAAGTAATATGCCCAGGCATATTGGTTGTGAGTGGAAGACCAATAACAGCATATATTATAGCCCATACCATTCCCTGCGCGGTGGCCTGCGGCAGGCAGGAAGACTGCGCCATGCTCCTCTAAACCGCTCCACTCTGACTCGCTTATCGTGTTGCTGTTGAAACTGGCATCGCTTGTGTTGACATTGTTCAAGGTGCAGTAGCTGGCTTTCCAATCATCGGGGAACAATATAACACCTTTCACATTGTTCACTGAAGCTTTGACATAACGCATTCCAGAGGATGTTGTGCGGGTGTTGAACACATAGTCCCATTCGGATTGAGTCAGTGTGCGCCATCCGCTGTTCTCGGTGTTTCCTCCATTACTGATGGCGTTGTAGCCCCAGTCGGCTTGACCCGTCTGGTCACGCAGGTCATAATTCCAGTCACCATAGGCGTAATAGTTGTAACCGTCGTATGGAAGCTCCGTGTTCCATGGCTGGTAGCAAACTGCACCATGGTTATAACCACTCGTGCCCCAGCCCAAGAGGTCGCGGTCGACATCTGGGCTTGTGCTGTTTTGACCGTTGTCGCCGAGGAATTCCCATTGGTTGTCGGCAAACTTCCAGTAAGGTGTGCTGGCACTGCCGATATATTGCAGGTTGCCTTTCGAGAAATACACCTGGTCGCCATCGGCATCAACAGTAAACAAGCCATTAATGGCTCCTGTGGGTATGTAAGGAGCACTCTTGAAGTAAACCGTCGTCGGCTCGGTCAGGTTGATGAAGTAGCCTTCCATCGGCGGGATAGGTCCGGCAAAACGGGTCTCCAATTCGCCTTCCTCGTTGTAGACCATGACCTGCATCGGGACGAATTCATCATCTTCGTTTTTGGTGTAGATGTACGCGTTGCTGGTGTAGAAGTTACCCAAGAGGTACCATCCGTTGAAGTTGTTGTCAGGATTAACTGAAGCTGGCAATTCAGGGAAATGATACGTCACTGATCTCATGGTGGGGCCTGTCATTTCTAGCTCCATATCCTCAGGGCTGGCAAAGAGGTAGCCATCGAGCATTTGAAGATAATAGAAGGGTGTTTGTCTGTTGTTGCGCCACTCGGCATCAGGACTGTTCTCGTCAAACATATACAAGTCGCAGCCTGGAGCGGTCAATTCGGCTGGGACAAGAATATCATCAGTAAATGGGAATGCCAGGAGATAAAAGTTGTTCTGGTTGTTCGCATCGCCATAGCCGACGATGTTTTTCTTCATGGTGACCACAAGGTTGTTTGTGTTGTGCCTTAGCTGGCCGCCGTCTTCAACGGTGATGCTGCCGCCGTCCAAGGTGACCGTATTGGATACGGCGGTATAGCCTGCGGGGATGGTGACATCGCCACGGATGATGACATTGCGGCCTCTTGGGGGTACTTCGCCCGTGTTCCAATTGTCGCTGTCGTTCCAGTCGCCGTCGGTGAGGAAGATATATTTCAGGGTGCAGTCCACGGTATGGGTGCCCAGCACATCGCCGGTATTCATGTTGTAGCTGCCAGAGCCTTGAAGAATAACCTCTCCGCTAATGTCGGTAACCATAAAGGAACATTCGGTTGGCCATTGTCCTTTGACCCACTCGAAGCGGAGCTCACGGCCATCGCACACGGAAAGGGTCTTCGTCTGCGTGTAGGCTCCTTGCGAGCCTGTAGCCTGATAGTTGTTATAGTCGTTGGTCATGGTGGCCAAGACGGTGTTCATTGCCACGTCTATTACTTTGATGGCGTTGTTGCTCCATGTGTCGCCATAGCTGTCGGTGAGATGGAAAGTGAGTTGGCATCGGTCTTCAGGTGGGCAATAGGCGGGCTCGAAGCTGAAGTCGTCGAGGAAAAGATAATACTGGTCATTAGAGGTAAGCTTGACGGCGACATACTTGGTGCCTTCGGGGAAGTAGTTTTCATATTGGGTCCAAGTTTGGCCACTGGCGGTTATCGTGTCGCCCCAGATGAAGGCATTGGGCGATTTGATGGTGGTGGAGTAGCCCACTTGGAAGGTCTCATCAAAGAAGTTCGAATAGTTCTTATAATAGAACGACACATTCATGCCTGTGGTTCCCTCAAACCGAGGTGAGATGAGGTATTGGGGCGGGGTGGTGTTCCAATGGAATTGGAAGCCATTGCTGCCTGTGTGTGCTGCATTACCGTGTATGAACGAACTTCCATCGCAATCTAGCATGGTCCAGCAAGCGAACTCGTCTTCATCCTCGAAGCCATAATAGTAGGGTAAAGGATAGGGGTCACAGCTTGGGATAAAGCCGAAGGTGGTCTTGGGGATGAAGTTCTGCTGGATAGGGACAACATTACCCAAGCTGGTAGCGTTGGAGCCAGAAATGGATGCTCCGTTGACCGTTTGGCCATAGAAATAGATCTGTTTCCAATTTACGTCTTGGAAATTTTCAACGCCCACCAAGAGGTTGCCGCCATTGTAGTTGTAAGGCTCCTCAAAGTTGATGGTGAGCTCGTAATGTCCGTTCCTTATTTCGATATCGAAATAGCCAGAGTAAACGATGTCACCGTCCGCCTCAAATTCGGGGTCGTCTTCATCGAATGTGGTATAATCCACTTCGAGCAAGTAGACATCCGCGGCACTAACTGTGGTGTAGGAGTTCACATCAAGGTCGGTGGTATAGAATGTCATGCTGCTGACCGGCCTGTCCTTCATCTCTATCAAGTCCTCGGCGGGGATGATGAACTGGCTTCTCGTGAAATCGTCGAAGTAGTAGATGTAGGCGGGGATGCGGTTATTGGTGTCTATTCCGTCATACACGGTGAAGAATTCCCTGTCGGTGACGATGAAGTCAATCGCTTCGGCTTCGCTGGTTCCGTCAGGATCGCCGCATTCTGTATAGACCCAGACCGTGTAATTCTTTTCGTAGCAATTGCCATCGTCAACGAGTCCGTTAAGGAGCTCATAGTCAAAGGTGATGAAAGGCACGTCCACTTCGTAGAAAGGTGGGTAGTCGCTCCAATCCTCGCTGATAATCTCTACAGTCCAGTGGTTTTGGCCTGGATCGCTGGGTGTCCATCTGATGGTGGCGGAGTTGGCTGTGGTGTGGGCTACCAGGTTGGTGGGCGGAGGGCACGACACCAAGGTGTGGGCGTCAATCATCTCGCTCCATGAGCTCCATTGGGGCGTGCCGTACCAGTCGCCGCAATAGCTGCGGATCCAAAAGTGGTAGTCGGTGTCGCCGTACAAGTTGTCGATGGTCACGTAAGGAATATCGGTGATATAGGCGACTTCGTTAATGTATTCTTCAGAATTAGGCAATATATCATGATACGAATAATATATCTGCCATTGCGAGGCAAAGCCTTGGTAGTCTTCCCAACTCAAAGTGACAGAATGGGGCTGTGTGTCTTCGACCACAACATCTTGTGCATACACTTTCGAGCAGGCTTCTGTGGTAGTGAACTCAGCAGGCTCGCTCCAGTGGTAGGTGTTTTCTTCCTCGCAATACGTGCCCATCCAGAGGTAATAGGTGGTATTGGAATTGAGATTTGGAAGATTGCTATAACCAAAACTTGTGTGAGTGGTGTTGCCGGGAGCGTCTGTGGGTGGGGTGGTATTGGTAGTAGTATAGTTAAAATACCATACGGTTTGCGTCACGGCTCCTGGAGTGAACGAAACATCAAAACCGTGTTGGGTGGTGCCCTGTATGGTCACGTTGTAGGGAGCGGCGCAGGGGTCAATCTCCTCGATTTTCACGTTGTCGATGTGCAGGTTGTTGTCGCCGTTGTTTTGTTCAACAGTGCTTTCGCCGTAGAAGGCAATCCTGAGGTAGGCGTAGCCGTATAGTGGATCATAATAATCGCTCAGATTGATTTGGACGGTCTCGCCAGTGGTGGCGATGTTGTCGTACACGTATTCCGAGCCGGTGTTGTTCCATTCGCGCAAGATGGTCCAGCTGGCGCCGCCGTCGGTGGAGACCAATACGGCAAACTTGTCGTCGGGCTGGGCGCCAGGGGTAACGGGTTGCAACATGCCTGAATATTGGGTCAAGGCCAGGTCGAAGCTCAGCTGGTAGTCGTTGTTCTCTATCTCCACCAATGGGGTGACCAACCAGTTATGTACGTTTTCGCCATAGATGTTGAGACAGGCATGGCGATCGAATACGCCGTTGGCTTGATTTCCGGTGTAAGTGGTCCATTGAGTACCTGTACTTAAGGAGGTGGTGCCATTCAACACATTGTTCATCAAGCCACTGTATTCATTCCAATAGGCAAGGATGCCATTGGTGAAAGGCTCAGTAAAGGGAACCGTCACCGGAGTGCGTAGTGTGGTGAAGTTGAAATACACCCATTCGCTTTCGTGTTCGTTTGTGCAATTTGCCCTTACTCTGAAATTATAAGAAGTCGCAGGGTCGAGATCAGGGAGAATGGCGTCGGTACCACAATGGTTGGAGTTACAAAGGTTTATCCACTCGCTGGAAGAGGCCTGCTTATATTGAAATGAATGGCCGTCATGGGTGGGGAAGCTTTGGTCAATATCCCATCTTATCCATGCATAGCTATGGGTGAGTCTCTCCAGATGAACGTTGTATGGAGCGTTGCAGGCAGGAGGTGTGGTGAAGTGGCGGGTGATCCAAGTACCGAATTCACCGTTGAGGCATTTGGCCCTCACCCTCACATAGTAGGTGGTGCTTGCATTGAAACCGGATATTGAGCAGCCTTGGCCGATGGAGGCGTATTTCTGAATCCATTCGCCGCCTTCTTGCTTGTATTCCACCCAATAACCATTATTTTGTACCGATTCCCATTCCAAATCGACATAATGGTAGGTCAATTGATTGGTTTTCAGGTAAGTTGGGGCTTGGCAAGCGCCACTGGCAGGCGTATAATTGAAGGTGGTCTTGGGGATGAAGTTCTGCTGGGTGGCAGGGATGGTTCCCGTGCTACTGCTGCTAGAGCCCGCAATGGAAGCTCCGATGACGTTTTGGCCATAGAAGAAGATTTCCCTCCATGCGTCCTCTTCGTTGTTTTCGATGCCCACTAAGAGGTTGCCGCCACCGTAGGTGTAGGGCGTGCTGAAGTTGATGGTCATTTTTCCCCCGCTGCTAGTGCTCTCGATGCTGAAAGTGCCGCTGTAGACGGGGGTGGCTGAAGCCTTAGGCTCGAATGCACTGATTTCGGTATAGTTCACTTCTTTCAGATAGACATCTGCAGCACATTCCGTGGTGTGTGGAACATTGCTGAAGGTGGTGTAGAATGTCATGCTGCTGATGGATGAGCCTGCCATATCCGCCAAGTCGGCAGCGGGGATGACGAACTGGCTTCGGGTGAATTCATCGAAGTAATAGATGTAGGCGGGAACAGCGTAGTTGGTGGCAGTCCCGTTGTACACGGTCAGAGAAGTGGAATTGTTGGACGTGATGTCAAATCTAATGTTGTTGCGTTCCTTGTAGAAGTTCTTGAAACCGTTGTAGTTGTAGAGGTTGTTCAAGTCTGGAATCTCCGTGTCATGGCAATGGCAAATGCTACGGTAATAGTCTATGTCAACGGTCTGGAAACGAGGACTGACATCAAGACCAGGGTCTGGGTCATAGAAACAAATCAACAGGTTGCTCTCGCCGTCATACTCGAACGGGGTGTCCAAAGTGATGGTCACCCAGTCGGCGCCTGAGCCTGAGAATGTGCCATCAAACACTTTGTCGCTTGGGCTGACGGGCACCATGTCGTTGTTGTTGAGGAACACTTCCTTTTCCGTAGTCTTCATATATACCTGAAGGTTGGGGAAGGAGAATGAATAGTCGGAAAGGTTCATGAAACCGATGGAAGTGATGGTTCCCGCCATTCCGATTTCGTGGTAGGCGTAGATTTGCTGCGTCAGGGAATAATTGCGCGCTACATTGAAGGGGGCTACCCCGTTGTAGTTGGTTGATTCCAAATCACCAACGTAAACATTGGTTGCTCTTGCCTCGCCTAGGCAGGCGAGGCAGAAGAGCATTATTGAGAGGAGTAGTTTTTTATTCATGACGATAGGTTATTAATGGACAAAAGATACAATTCTATATATATAATATTGGTAATAAATAAGTTATAACATTTTGTCACTCATTTTTCGCCTATTTTGACGCTTCAAAGATAAATAAAAAATACAAACAGACAAAAATTCTGTGTTTTTTTGTGTCTTCTTGGTCGCGAAAGTACGACATTCAGCGATGATCACCGCTCAGTCGTGACAAATACCACCTTGAAGCGGTCGGTGTTGTCGCCCGTTTTACCGTTGAAAGTGTACCTAGGTACAAGAGATTGCGGGGCTTCGCCCGCAATGAGGGTCTCTGAGTGGAGTAAGTCGATGTCCTCACCCGTGAGGGTGTCGATGAGGTGCAGGTAGCTGAACGTGACGTTCTCGCTGATGAAGCTCAGCGTGAAGTTGCCTTCGCTCATGGCCTGGAAGCTGACAGGCAGCTCACCCGACCTGATGGCGAACAAGGCGCCATAATCTTTGCCTTCGTGCGGCAGGGCGATGCGGCTGTTGCTCTCGTTGAAGACGAGCTTACCGACGCCTTCCACTTCGTTTTCTTCGAAGACGAGGAGGACATTGTCGAGGGCCACTGAGCCTGACGAAGTGTTCTGGCTCAGTTTGATATTGAGGTGACCACTCTTGTCGCCAGATCCAGGTAAGTCTCTTTCGATGCCTCGGTGTTGGTGTTCCATTTCAGATGTGAGGAAGAAACCTTCCATAGGAGCGATAGGATCATAGCCGCTGGCCATCACAAAGGTATTGCCTTCCAGTTTATAGTAAGGCAGGCGTCCTATGGTGTGGATATTGCAGGGGAACGGGTTGCCATACAGGTTCCAGCCAAAGTGATCCGGGTCATAGGGAGGATCCCAGACGATCCCTGTTTTGCTATTGCGCAGTGTGCCTGTGATGCTGATTTCCATATCGTTCAGGTTGGCGTAGAGGTAACCCGTTTCGGGATACAAGTTGAACTGATTTGTCTTGAAGTTCTTCCATTCCTCTCCATCGGCGGTTCTGTCCCAACGGTAGAGGTCATAATTATCGCCGACGGTGACGAGGCCGGCATTGACGGCACTGATGCTGGAAGTAGTCGGTGTGGCGATGAGGTAATAGCCGTTGTCGGTGTTTTCGTTGGCGATGCCGTATCCCGTGATGCTCTTGTTGATGGTGGCATAGACGTCGCAATTGGCCACTAACTGGCCGCCGTCGTTGATGGTGAGCGTGGGTGTGGGTGAGCCTTGTAAAGTAATCTTGTTGGCGCAGGCTACAACTCCTTCAGTAACCATGGCATTGGCACGGATGATCACATCGTTGTCGAGTGTAGGTGCACCGGCGGGAATCCAGCTATTGGCTACATTCCAGCCGCCTTGGGCGACGAACACTTTCGTGTTTTCGGGCAAGGTGGTGAAGTAAGTCCTAAGGGTCCAATAATGGCTTGGAGTACCATCGCAGTAGGCCATGAGGTAAACAAAATAGGTAGACTGTGGATCCAACCCCGTGAAGGTGTAGGACTGGTCGGGATAGGGGACCACAGGGCCTGAAATGTATATATCATTTTCGTTATCATTGAAAACAATTTTGATGTCGTCCAATCCGACGCCGTAACCATAGCTGTCTGTCATCTTGAAGCCGATTTGGTAGTTGTCGGCCAAGCCCGTGAGGACAACGGTATGGTAGGTCCAATCTTCGTGGGCATCAGAGGTGCTCCACAGTTCATTCCATTCACCGCCGTTGATGCGGTAGTACAGCCCCAATTCGTCGATGTCACTGCCCCATTGCCTGTTGATGTACTCGAAGTTGACATGAGCGGTGGTCATACCGTCCAAGTTCAACTTCGGGGAGACGAGCCAAGTCTCGTTGCCACTGGTAGAATGCGTGATCTTGGCATTGTAATTGCCGGAGTAAGCGCCCGTGTAAACAGAATAATCGCCTGTGCCCACAGTCCAGCTAGCATCGCCTTCGCTGGTCCAGATGCTCAAGTCGCCGGTTTCGAAGTCTGAGAATAGGTAAGGAGCCTTATAAAAGGCAATATGGGTTTCTCCATAGTCCACCCAGTTGACTGTGGCCTGAATGGAAGTGATATTGGTAAGGGTGACATCGGTGGGTGTGGGGCAGACTTCAGGCGTGGTGAATTCAATAGGATTAGCCCAATGATAGCTCATGTCTTCTTCACATTCGATACCTACCCAGAGGTAATAGTGTGTCTCAGGTTGCAAATTATTCGTGGAATACGTTGAAGGGTTAGTCGTGAAACCATTATAAATGGTAGGCTCCACATTTTCCGTTGACCAAGCAAAGAACCAGATGTCTTGTGTTGAGGAAGCTGGGGTATAGTTGACTTGGAAGCCAGTTGCCGTGACATTGGTGAGGGTGATATGGGTTGGCACATGGCAGGGCGGTGTCGGTTCGACGACGAAATTATCCATATAGGTGGGATTGCCGTATTCACTCTCGCCGCGCAGGATGATGTAGCAATAGCCACTCATACCGATGGGCATATCATAAGTGTACCACCCTTCTGCACTTTCGGCGGGAATGTCACCGCTTGCCACCGAATAGACACGCGGAATGAAAGCCAATTCTGTGGCACCTTCTATTTCACCGTTGGTGCTTGCAAAGACCCTGATGCCTTCTGTGGTATAGGTGGGGTAGTTGCTGCTACGATACACATCAAGGGCAAACTGATAATCACTGTTTGGCAGGTTCATAAAAGGTAACACGAGTTTGGTCATGGTGCCGCTATACATATCGGGCAGTTGTAGTTTCGGGGTACTGTTGCTGCCCACATTTGTGGTGTAAACTTTAAAGACTTGGGTCCCGGTACCTGTGATGTGCTCATTTATCCAGCAAGGTTCGGTGAAGTTACCTGCGCTATAGCTATTGAAGTTCTCGCTCCACGGGAAGGAGGTGATGGGGGTGCATGGCGTAGTGAAGCTCACAGTGGAATAATGGCTGGTGCCGCCCTCGGGGCAAATGGTTTTCACTCTGACGTAATACGTAGTGCTCGGTTGGAGCGTGTTATTGAAATCGACTCCAGGTCCAATGGCATTTCCAAAGTTGAAAGGATGCCACTCTTCTTCAACTTCGGCTTTCCAGTCGGCATAGAAAGAGCCGGAGACGCCTTCCCAGGAAACGGCAGCATTATTGTGGGTGACGCCCGTCACTTGGAAGTTGGTCGGGGCCTCGCAGGCCATGTCAGTGGTGAAGGTTGTGGTTATGAATTCGCTTTCACTATCGTCATCGCAATATCTTTTGACGAAGGCAACATAGTTCGTTTCGGGTTCAAGGTCTGTAAAAGTTGTTTCAGTTAAAATAGTAGAGTAAATGATATGGTTTTCATATAAGATAGGATCAGTACCTTCCAAAGCATATCCTGGGCGGAACTCAGCACCTTCCTCTGCATCCCAAGCAACGGTAGCGGTAAAGGGGGTGACGTTGGTGACGATGAGACCGGTGGGGTTCGGGCAAGGGGGTATGTAATCGATGCTTACGTTGTCGAGGTGCAGGTTGTTGTCGCCGTTTTCTACGGTGGATTCGCCATAGAAAGCAATCATCAGGTTGCCGGTGGTGTAATCGGAAAGGTCAATGGCCACTGCTATCCCTGTTTTGGGGATGTTGTCGTAGACATATTGTGAACCCGTGTTGTTCCATTCGCGGAGAATGGCCCAGGTGCTGCCACCGTCGGTTGAAGCCAAGACCACAAACCTGTCGTCAGGTTGCATTGTCGGGTTAACGGGCTGTAAGGTACCAGTATATTTGGTCAGGGCAAGGTCGAAGGTGAGTTGGCAGTTGTTTTCCATGAAAACTTGAGGCGTGACCAACCAGTATTTGCAGTTCGTGCCAAAGATATTGAGGTAGGCATGATTGTCGAATACGTTGTTGCGATTGTCAAAATACCAACCATTTCCTGTGGGGGTCAAAGCGGTGCCACCCATCACGTCACTCAGCAGGCCTGTGTATTTGGTCCAGTTGGAAGGAATGCTCGAAGAGAGGAAATCTTCTTCAAAGGGGATGTCGTAAGATGTGGTGAAGCTGCTTGTGACCCACTGGCTATAGCTGTTGTTATCTGAGCAATAGGAACGTACCCTGAATTGGTAGTCCGTGCCTGGGTTAAGATTAATTAAATTATTATTGTAACCACAGTTTTTTGGGCATTTCACATGCCATGTCGTTTCGGAAGCTTTCTTGTATTCATATCCAAAATTCTCGGTTCCACCGCTCCACATCGCAAAAGCGGAATTTTTGGTGATGTCTACGAATTGGAGGTTGGTTGGCGATTCGCAGGAGAAGGCGGCTGGGGTGTAGGTGAATTTGATGGAAACGGGCATGCCAGTTAAATCGCCGGTTACATTCGGGCCTGGGTCGGTATTATCCGCCAGTTTTCGCCAGGCGTGATCGGATTTGTACACATAATAAACAGTTTTTGGGCAGTTGCCCATGACGGAACAACCTTCGGATCTGGCCATCACCATGATGGAGTTGCCGCTTTGGTGTTCAAAGGTGGTGGTGAGGGTGGTAGTGTTCCATCCTTGTGCCAAGGCAGGCATTGATGAGGAAGTGTACACAGGCGTAAGCCCAGCGGTATATTCGGCAAAAGTAGTAGAGGCCGACAAGGTGGTCGTGCTTGGCACATCCTTCATATAAAGGGTGTAGTTGGCGGTTTCGTTTGCATCATAGGAAGTCAAACTTTTGAACGAAACGGAGGTCACGGTGCCGTAGAAATCCACATCAGCGGCATCATAAAGATACACATGATATTGAAATCCATACCACCCGCCATAAGGCGAATCGTTGGTTGATTCTGTGGCATCATCTCCGATGGTGAATTCGGATTGCGCAAATGCTGCCCATGGCGCTAAAAAGGCCATTAGTAGCAGGAGTAAAAGTCTGTTTTTCATAACGATATGGTTTTAGTGAATTATTTATTAAATTTTTATGTTTGCGTTTTTAGCGCTGTTTTGAGGCTCCAAAGATAAGGGGTAAATTTGGAAAAGTCAAGGAAATAGGATTTTTTTAGTTGAGAGTTTAGAGTTTAGAGTTTAGAGTTGAGAGTTTGGTAAGATAGAGAATCTTACATCTCCCTTTGGGCGCAAAATACAGTCAAAGCGCGCAAAGCCTCAGCGGTTTCCGAAAAAGTCAAGCTTTCCGAGGCTTGTAGTGTTTTTTCGTAATAAATGGGCAGCAAGGCCTGGGCCTGCACCGTGTTTTCGCCATCGAGAATGTCGTCACGCAACTGGAAAAGGATGCCGAAATTCAGGCCGAAGTCGGCAATGTATTGCACCTGTTCAGGTGAGGCGTTCACCGAGAGGGCGCCAGCGATGCAGCAGGAACGCATCAGCATGGCGGTTTTTCTGGTGATGATGTCGAGGTATTCATTGTCACCATCTGCGTCCTCGCAGATGGAAAGATTCTGCATTAATTCCCCCTCGCTCATGGCAGCGGTGGTGCTGAGCATCTCCTGCAAGATGGCATGGTCGTCGGGTTGGGCAAGGAGCAGCATGGCCTTGGCCAAAAGGAAATCACCAGCCAACACCGCCGACAGGTTGCCAAACTGCGCCTTCACCGAGGCCTTGCCCCGACGTTGGTTGGCATCGTCCACCACATCATCGTGGATGATTGTCGCGCTGTGCACCATCTCCACAAATGAGGCCGCACGGAGGGTCTGCTCGTTGACCTCACCGAACAGTTTCGCGCTGAGTAATACCAAGATGGGGCGTAAGCGTTTGCCGCGCGTATCAAGCACATAATGCATAATGCTGTCCATGGGCTCGGTTTCGGCACGCAAGGTCTTTTCGAAAAAGGCCTCAAACTGCGCCAATTCAGCGGTGATGGGGAAAACAATGTGCTCTAATGATTTCACGGCTGCAAAAATAATACAATTTTGCACGATATTTGCTGTTTTTGCGTTATTCTTCAAAAACGTCTAAATCATGAAACGCATCGGAATCATCATCGGAATCATCGCCCTAGTGGCCATCGGCGTGCTGGCTTTCGCCACGCCAAGCAAGACCCCCGACACTCCTAAGACCCCGAAAAACAATTATGAGACTATGTGGAAAAAAGTAAAGGAAAACCTTGAAAAAGACCTGCCGGAATCGGCTGAAAAAGAATTGAATGCCATTGAGGAAAAGGCCTCGAAGGATAAAAACCAAACCCAACTGCTGAAGGCCTGGCTCTATCGGCAGAACATCATGCAATTCACCGTGGAGGAAGACCCCCAACAGGCCTTCATCCAATATGCCGAAACCAAAACAGGGCAGCTCGACGAAGCGCATGACGCCCTTTTGCACGAAGAGATTGCCAACGCCTATGCCGAGTATCTGGAGTCGAATGAATGGCGCATCAACGAGAACCTGCCCATCGACGGCGACATTTCCAAAGTGGAGATGAAATACTGGGACAAGGAGAGTTTCCATACGCGCATTAATCAGCATTACGACGAGGCACTGAAGCCCGTCGAAACCTTGAAAAAGGCCAAGACCGAGGATTTCATGGTGTTGTACGAGAATGAAAACAACAACGAGAGATACATCGAATACGAGGCTTCGCTGTTCGAGTTCATGTTTCACCGCGTGGCCAACTACTATCAGGCTGAAGCCGATGCCGACGACGTGGAAGGCGAGACTGATGCCTGGTGGCTGCCCGCCAAGGACTTCGTGAAAATTGCGTTGGGTGCGACTGACAACCCGCTCAACAAATGCCTGAAGATATATCAGGACCTCATCGCCTACAACCTCAAGAACAAGAATGAAGACGTGCTGATTTACAACGACTTCAAGCGTTTCGGCTTCATCAACTCCATCTTACGGAAGGATGAGCAATATCAAGCCGCGATGGAGGACCTGAAGACGCAGCACAAGGACAATCCGCTCTCCGCTGAAATCACCTCGCTGATTGCGCGCAATATGATAAGCCAATACGAGAACAACAGCAGCGACAGTGCCTATTTCGACCACTATAAAAAAGCCAAAGCCTTATGCGAACAGGCCATCGCTAAGTTCCCGAAGTCGCAGGGTGCCAAAAACTGCCAGAGCCTCATCAAACGCATCGAAGAGTCACAAATCGACATCACGCTGAAACAAGTGCAGTTGCCCAACGAGGCCATCCCTGCTGTGTTGGAATACAAGAACACGACTGCACCTTATTATAGAATCGTGAAGGTCAGCGAGAAAGAGTTGAAGAAGCTGAATGACATGCGGAAAGAAGACCTGCTCAAGGAACTGAACAAAAAGATGCCTTATGCAGAACACACTCTCAACCTTCCTGCCGAGACTGATTATCGCTCCCATAAGACCTTGATTGCGCTTCCCGCCTTGGAGAATGGCATCTATTTCATGACGGCAACCACAAAGCAGGGCATTGCTGATGAAGATAAGGTGTTGGTCCTCAGTTTCCAAGTCTCCAATCTGGGCTTTATCACTGATCAAAACGACGACAAGATGACCGTGGTGACCGTGGACCGCAAAACGGGGAAAACCGTGGAAGGTGTCACTGTGGAAGCGTACCGCCGTCAGTGGGACTATAAGAGCCGTGAATACAAGACCATCATCATCGCCACACCCAAAACAGACCGTGAGGGCAAGGTCGAATTAAGCAACACGGGCAGCGACTCTTTCAGCATCAATCTTCGCAAAGGCGACGACAACTTGCTGTCGGAGAATTATTTCCACCTTTACATGAATGTTAGTGACAACCACGAGCAATTCAGTACCCAGCTCTTCACTGACCGCGCCATCTATCGTCCCGGACAGACCGTTTATTTCCAAGGCATCGTGACGCGCCGACAAGGTGATGACCTGAGCCTGGTCAACAATTACACGGAAAATGTCTCCTTCAAAGATGCCAACTGGCAGGAGATCAGCTCGGCGAAGTTCACCACGGATGAATACGGTACTTTCAGCGGCTCTTTCATCATCCCCACTGACCGACTGAACGGTGTGTTCCACCTCAACGCCAACCAAGGCAGCACGACGATTCGGGTGGAAGAATACAAACGCCCGACCTTTGAGGTTAACTTTGAGCGGCCGAAAGAGCAATACAAACTCAACCAGGAAGTGACGGTGCACGGCGATGTGAAGGCTTATGCTGGCTTCGGCTTGGACGATGTGGAGTACAGCTACCGTGTCATCCGCAAGACTTCTTTCCCCTGGCGTTGCTGGTGGTGGTGGTACCCCGTCGTCGAGGACGAGCAGATCACCTACGGCAAGGCCCGCACCGACGAGAATGGTAAGTTCGCCGTCACCTTCAACCTGAAACCTTCGCTAACCATCGCACCCGAAAAGCAGCCCGTGTTCACCTACGAAATCGAAGTGACGGCTACTAGCAAGCAAGGCGAGACCCATGCCGATACCTACAGCATCCGCGCGGGTTACAACGAAATCGCCATCCATACAGACTTGCCTTCCGAGGTTGAGAAATCTGACATTGGCAAGTACCAGATCAGCGTGAGCAACCTCAGTTGGCAGCCTGCCAAGAGCCGCATCTCGCGCAAGATTTACCGTTATGAGGATGCCGCCAAGATTAATTATTTCGAGACGATGAGGCATTCCGAAAAGCTTGATAGGCAGATGCTAAGTGATGAGGAATTGGATCGGTTGTTCCCTGATTTTAGTTTCTATGACAAGCAAAACAAAACTTTGATGGATGAGGCCACCATTAATGTGGACGACAAGGCCAAGTTCTTGGAAGGCAAGGTTTTGGAACCTGGTAAATATGTCGTTGAACTCAAGAGTTTGGACGATCCTTTGGCAAAGATTTCAGAGCAGTTCACCGTGTTTGAAAACGACTCCAAGCAACTGCCTTTCACCACAATGGTATGGACTCATCAAGACAAGTCGACCGCCAAGCCAGGCGATGAGATTCAGCTTAGCCTCGGCAGTTCGGCCAACGACGTGGGCATCTGGGTGCAGCTGTTCCACGGTGACGAAATCCGCATGGACAAGAAAATCACCGTCAGCGAAGCGGTGCAGACCTTTTCTTATAAGGTGACCGAAAACGATCGTGGTGGCCTCAGTTGGCGTTATGCCTTCGTAAAAGAAAACAGCTTCAACACCAACCGTTTGAGCGTTTCCGTGCCATACGACAATTATGACCTTGATGTGAAATTAGCTACCATGCGCGACAAACTCAGCCCCAGTGCCGAGGAGACTTGGGAGGTGACCGTCCGCGACTACAAGGACAAGCCTTTGGAAGCTGCTTTGCTGGCGGGTATGTACGATGCTTCGTTGGATGAATTTGCCCGTAATTACTGGTGGTTCAACATGAAACCGTATGGAAGCAGGATGCGTTCCGCTTATGGCACCGACGGCCATGGCTTCACCTCATCCAATACAGGCTTGGAATACTATTATTTCGCCGAACTCTTCGACTTCAGGCTGCCCTCCGATGCGCCGTTCTTCAATTTCAGATATGTCTACAGTAATCATCATTATAGAACTCTCGGCGCGAAACGCGGGGTTGTTATGGATGAAATGGTGTTGATGGAGGAATCCGCACCCATGGAAATGCCACGGGCAGCAGTGGCTAAGAATTCCGTCGCCTTAGATGCGGGAGACAATGAAGAGGTTGTTGAGCAGGAGATCTTCAGAAAAATGACCCCGGAAGAAATTGCTGAAAAAGAAAAGCAAGACAAGAAACCTGCCGAGAAGTCTGAGGCCGAGCCTGCCCTCCGCGAGAACTTCAACGAGACGGCCTTCTTCTTCCCGCAACTGCGTACCAACAAAGATGGCAGCGCGACCTTCAGCTTCACCATGCCCGACGCCCTCACGCGCTGGCGCCTGATGCTGCTGGCCTACACCAAGGACCGTAAGACGGGTAGCAATAACTACACCTTCACTTCGTCGAAGCCTGTGATGATCATGGCCGACATGCCACGTTATATGTACGACAATGACACGCTGTGGTTTGTGGCCAACATTATCAACACGGGCGATGAGCCTGTCACTCCTACGGCCAAGCTCGAAATCTTCGATGCTGCTTCGATGCAGCCTATAAATAATATGATTATTCAAGCCGGCCCTTCGACAGGCTCAGGGACCTCTACAATTCCTATGGAGACCATCCAACCCGGTCGCAGCAAGGAAGTGCGCTGGAAGGTAGCCGGACAGTACGACCTGAGTCTCTTAGCCTTCCGCTTCACGGCATACGCAGGACAATTCAGCGATGCCGAGCAGCACCTGCTGCCCGTGCTGAGTAGCGAGATCTTCATGACGCAGACCCTGCCCATTACCGTGAAGGCCGAGACCGAGCAGACCTTCGACTTTGAGGCCATTGCTAACCCCGACAGCCACGAGCGTGACTACAGCCTGACGCTCAACTTCAGCACCAACCCCGTGTGGTACGCTGTGCAGGCCCTGCCGTATCTAGCCAACGTCAAGACCGACCGTGCCGAGACCGCTTTCTATGTGTTCTATGCCAACACACTCTCGTCATATATCGCCGACCATATCCCGAACCTCTTGAACTACATCAAGAGATGGCAAATTGAGACGCCCGATGCCTTGCTCTCACAACTTGAGAAAGACCAAGACCTGAAGGCCATCATGCTACAAGAGACGCCCTGGGTGCTAGAGGCCAAGAGTGAGACTGAGCAGCGTAGCCGCATCGCCATGCTTTTCGAGGTGAACACGCTCCGCAACCAGCAGACCAACGCATTGAAGCTCATCGAGCAAAAGCAGAAATACAATGGTGGCTGGCCTTGGATGGACGGCATGCCCGAGAGTCCTTACATCAGCACCTACATTCTCGGTGGCATGGGCAAGTTGCAGAAGATGGGCGCTTGGAGCTCGCTGAGCAAGGCCGATCAAAACACAGCCCAACGCATCTGCGACAAAGCCGTGCGTTTCCTTGAATACGACGTTGCCGAGACCTACCGTTACATGAAAGCCCATAGCAAAGGTAAAGATTGGCCCATCGGCTCTGGCACTTTGAACGAACTCTTTGCCTTGAGTTTCTTCAAAGAGCAGAATTCCGACAAAGACTTCGCCACTGCCAAAAAATACTACCTCAAGAGCCTTGATGAAGAGTGGACCACGTTCAACTTCAACCAACGTTCGAAGGGTGCCTTGGTGCTCTACCGCAACGGTAATGAGAAGACCGCCAAGTTGATGATTCAGTCGTTCAAGGAGTGCGCTCAGAAGAATGAGCAGATCGGCATGTACTGGCCGAAGAAATACTTTAGCTTCGAGTCGCACATCGCGACGCACGCCAACATCATGGCCGCCTTTGCTGAAATCGACCAGAATCAGGAGATGATTGATCAGCTGCGCGTGTGGCTGCTCACTCAGAAACAGACCAACAAATGGGAGAACTCCGCTTCCACAGCCGATGCCATCTACGCCCTGTTGATGCGTGGCAGTGACTGGTTTGAGGAAGGCAAGGACGTCACCCTGCGCTTCGGCAACACACCAATTAATACAGAAGGCGGCGTGGCCGGCACGGGCTTCATCCAACGCCGTTGGAACGCCAATGAGGTGACGCAAGACATGCGCCAGCTCACGGTCAACAACCCGACCCCGCATTTGGTCTGGGGTGGCCTGTTCCGC
>JAEEGL014765902.1_pt1 | contig 19552 bp, 13 predicted proteins | sample 9134231 | NCBI WGS metagenome assembly JAEEGL01 (sample SAMN16246548, study PRJNA631951) | gut metagenome | biome: gut microbiome; feature: rumen; material: fiber-attached | host: Bos | place: Iran: Karaj | collected 2018-10 | reverse complement strand
TGCCGGTCTGCTGGGCCTCGCGCTCTTGAATCTGCAGCAGGTAGTCCTTACCGCTGTAGGCGATGCGACGCAGTTCGTCGAGTTCGGCGTTCACGCCGTCGGCTATGACGCCGCCCTTCTGCACCAGCTGCGGCGGGTCGTTGACGATTTCACGGGCTATGCGGTCGCGGATGCTCTCACAGAGGGAGAGGGAAGCCCCCCCTTCGGCCCCCGAGGGGGCTACGATACATTTCAGTGCAGGAGGTATCGTGCCCCCCTCGGGGGGCGAAAGGGGGGCTTCCTTTATTACCTTCACAGCCTCCAGCGCGTTCTTCAGCTGATTCACCTCGCGGGGTGAGACGCGGCCGACGGCGACCTTCGAGATGATGCGCTCCAGGTCGCCTACGCGGTGCAGCTGCTCGTCGACGACCTGCCGGAAGTCAGGCTCACGGAAGAAATAGTCCACCACGTCGAGCCGCTCCTCAATGGGCTTGCCATCCTTCAGCGGGAACACCAGCCATCGGCGCAGCATGCGGCTGCCCATGGGTGAGACCGTGCGGTCAACGACGTCGAGCAGCGAGCGCCCATCGTCCTGCATGGGCTGCAGCAGTTCCAGTGAACGAATGGTGAACTTGTCAAGGCGGACATACTTCTCCTCCTCGATGCGCGAGAGGTGTGTGATGTGGGAAATATGCGTGTGCTGGGTCTGTTCTAAGTAGTAGAGGATGGCTCCGGCGGCGATGACGCCACTGCGCAGATGCTCCACGCCGAAACCCTTGAGGTTTTTCACCTGGAAATGCTTCAGCAGCTTCTGCAAGGCGCTCTGCTCGGTGAACACCCAGTCGTCCATCTGGAACGTGACGTAGCGCGTGCCGAAATATCGCTCAAAGTCTTGCCGGCGGTCGCGCTCATAGAGCACCTCCTTGGGCTGGAAGTTGCCCAAGAGCTTCTCCACATAGTCGTAGGTGCCCTCGCCCACGAGGTATTCGCCGGTCGAGATGTCGAGGAAGGAGACGCCACAGGCCGCCTTTCCGAAGTTCACGGCGCAGAGGAAGTTGTTCTCCTTGTAGTTGAGCACATTGTCCGAGAGTGCCACGCCGGGCGTCACCAGTTCGGTGATGCCGCGCTTGACGAGTTTCTTCGTCAGTTTCGGGTCCTCCAGCTGGTCGCAAATGGCCACACGCTTTCCGGCACGGATGAGCTTCGGCAGGTAGGTATCGAGGGCGTGATGGGGAAATCCGGCCATCTCGTCGCCCTTGTTGTAGCCGTTGTTGCGCTTCGTCAGCGTGATGCCCAGTATGCGCGAGGCGGTGACGGCATCCTCGCAGTAGGTCTCGTAGAAGTCGCCGCAACGGAACAGCAGCACCGCGTCGGGGTGTTTCGCCTTCAGGTCGAAGAACTGCTTCATCATCGGGGTCAACTGCTTATCGTCTTTCCGTATTGCCATTTGGTCGTTTGGGGGTTTGGTGGTTTGGTCGTTTGGGGGGTTGGTGGTTTGGTGTTTTTGTCGTTTGGTCGTTTGGGGGGTGGTCGTTTATTGAAGCGCAAAGGTACAAAAATTATGCATCAACGCACGTAACGTTGATGCATAATTTTGATTTTTTAGCTGTTTAAGCAGTTATCGTCAGCTCTTTAGTTGCCAGCCATGATGGTGATAACGCTGGAGATGTCTGCCACGTCGACGGTACCGTCACCGTTTACGTCGGCTTTTGGGTAGGTGCTTGTGCCTGCCATCTGGCTGATGACAGCCGAAATGTCGGCCACATCCACTGTACCATCGGCGTTGACATCGCCGTCGAATTCCTGTTCTCCATTGGCATCCACGGCATCCTTCGTCAGCTTAATCTGGTAGACATTGTTGGAGGTGTTTACAATACCAGTAATAGTAATGTTTGACTTTGTGCTGACTTTGCCTGTCTCGGTGGATTCCACCACGCCGGCATCAGCCAGGTCTTTCAGGTTCTTGTTGTTGTTCACCACAACAATTTCTGCTTCCTCATCCTGCAGGTAGTATGTGGTGTTGCTTACGACAGGCTCCTGTGTCTCATCATTTTTAACAATCTGTCCGCTCTCGTCGGTTTTGTAGGTCTGCTTGCGCACCAGTGTGGCAGTGAGTGTTACCAGGTCGCACACGTGGCTGCCTTCGTCGACGGCGGTCAGCGTGGTCTGCACGGGTGCAGCCTCCACCTCGCTCTCGACAACGGTGAGTGCGTCGGCGTTGGTGTAGTTGTTGGCCTTCACCTCTGGCAGCAGCTTGTAGATTTCGTAGTCCACACGGATGGTGCCGCTGACGATGGCATTATCCTTGAAGAGGTTCTTGATGGCATCGACCTTGTAGAAGCAGACAGCCTTGCCATTCTCACGTACATAAATATAATTGCCGTCGTTGAAGAGCACCTTGGCATTGGTGAGCGTCAGCTCCAGGTCGGTAGAGGGACTCTCCAAGGCCAGCAGAGCCTCGATGCTTGCCACCTTGGTCTTAGCCTCGGGCACTACGCCCTGCTCTAGGGTAGCCTCGCCTTTACCCTTGATTACAAACGGGGAGATTTCCCACGTTCCGCAGCTCTCGGTGGAGCTGGTGTACTGGAAGGCCACCTGAATCTTCTTGCCGTCGGCCAACGATGCGATGTCGATGGAACTCTCGACGAAGGTCCAGCTAAGTTCTTCAGGATAGGTGATGCCTTCGACGGGAGTCCAGTTGCCGCCGTTCACGCTCATCAGGACGGAAGTCTGCGTCTTGGCATCGTCGATTGTTGCGAACTTGTTCAGGGCCTGGGAGAAGACAAGTTTTGTCTCTGTGGCCTGCGACAGGTCGATAACCGGCGACACGAGCCAGCTCTCTGTTTCATAGTTTGTACTGTTGTAGTATGCAGAAGCCTTGGCACCATACTTGCTGTCGGATGACCACACAAAACTCAGACCTTCGGGCAATTTGACATCATCTATGGTGAACTTGCCTATGCCGCTGGTGAAGGTCTCGTTGTAGAGAACTTTGTCCTCTTCGCCTGGTCCGACAGGCTCGCCACCCAGAGTGACAACGGCCTTGCTGTACTGCGTGTTGCCGGCAATGGATATGACCACGCTCTGGGCTTCACCCGTCCATGTCACTTCGGCATTGCTTTGCTTGGTGACTTCGGAAAGTGTTCCGCTGTCAGCAGTGTTACCGTTGGCCACAAGGCTCTTATTCGTGGTTAGGGTCATCACTATCTTCGTGATTTTCTCGCCAGAGGAAGCGAAGGTCAGCGTTCCGTCGTACATACGGAGGCGGGGATTTGTTGCCCACAGGCGGTTACGGTTGTTCGCCTCAGCGTCGGAGGCACTTACAGTGACTGTCACACCGCCGATGGCAGCCGATGTGGTGGTCTCGTTAAACTCACCATCAGCCACGTATGAGGCGCCTGTTCCAGAAGAATAGCTGGTGATGGTTGGGAAGATTGTGGCAATGTCGTTGTTGAAGTCAAAAGTGACTTCCTCGGCCATTGCCTGACCTGCGAAGAGCACGAACATGCTCATCAGCACTAAACGTAATGTTTTTTTCATAGTAATAATTGTATTAATTGGTAATAAATATGTAAACACGTGCAAAGTTACGACTTTATTTTCACGTGACAAATTTTTTGAGGCTAAAATGCAAAGAACAATGAAAATTTTTAGGAACTTTAATGCCCGAACTGCCCATCCTTTAACCAAGACAAGACAGATAAGGCGAATCGTATAGAGGTACGTCCGAAAGGTTGCGGAGGCTTTTTTTAACATAATCTGAAACTTTTTTCTGACAATATTTCGCCATTAGAAAGTTTTTCTGTACTTTTGCACTCTGAAAACAGAATAACTGTATTCAAAGTGTCATCATGGAAGTCATTACCGAGAAGACGATAGACATCGAAAAGGTGCTCCGTGCGAAGATGGGCGCCAAGGCTCGCTGGGTGCCAGGTTTCGCCGTCAAGTGGCTGAAGAAGATTGCCCACGAGGACGACAACAACAGGTTTCTATGGGACGCCCGCGACCTGAAGGGCTCTGCCTGGCTGGATGCCTGCCTGGAGTTTCTCGACACACGATTGGAGGTGGAGGGCGAGGAGAACCTGCCGCCGAAGGACGACGGACGGCTCTATACCTTTGTCAGTAACCACCCCATGGGCGGCATCGACGGCGTGGCGCTGGGCAGCCTCATCGGCAAGCACTACGGCAACGACTTCCGCTACCTTGTGAACGACCTACTGATGAACCTGCCCGGACTGGCCCCGCTCTGCATCCCCATCAACAAGACAGGCAGCCAGAGCCGCTCGTTCCCGGCCATGGTGGAAGCGGGATTCAAGAGCGACTACCACATCCTGATGTTCCCCGCCGGACTGTGCTCACGCCGACGGAACGGCGAGATTCGTGACCTGCCGTGGAAGAAAACGTTCATCACCAAGAGCATAGAGACCCACCGCGACGTCGTGCCCATACACTTCGGAGGACGCAACAGCGACTTCTTCTACCGCCTGTCGAACATCAGCGACCGCTACGTGAAGAAGGTGAACGTGGCCATGCTCTTCCTCGTCGACGAGATGTACAAGAATCGTGGCAACACCTTCCCCGTGAAGATAGGAAAGCCCATACCCTGGCAAACCTTCGACAAGAGCAAGACGCCCGCACAATGGGCAGAATATGTCAAGGATTCAATATACAGATTATAAGTCCTATAAGACCTAAAACAAAAACCATGGAACTCCCCATCATCCCTCCAATTGACAAGGAAGTGCTGAAGAGCGAGCTGACGCCCGACCGACAGCTGCGCATGACGAATAAGAGCAACAACAAGATATTCATCGTCACAGCCCACGAGGCTCCCAACGTGATGCGCGAGATTGGCCGTCTGCGCGAGGAGGCTTTCCGCGAGGCCGGCGGCGGCACAGGTAAAGACTGCGACATCGACGAGTTCGACATCTGCGAGAACTGCTACAAGCAACTCATCGTCTGGAATCCCGACGACGAGGAGATCATCGGCGGCTACCGCTACCTGGAGGGTACAAAGTGGGGCATCGACCCAACGGGACAGCCACACCTGGCTACAAGCCACATGTTCCATTTCTCCGAGCGGTTCCTGCGCGACTATATGCCCTACACCATCGAGCTGGGCCGCTCGTTCGTCTCCCTGCCCTACCAGAGTTCCCGCATGGGTGCGAAAAGTCTCTTCGCCCTCGACAACCTCTGGGACGGCCTGGGTGCTCTGACTGTCATCATGCCCAATGTGCGCTATTTCTTCGGCAAGATGACCATGTATCCCAGCTACATCCGCGAAGGCCGCGACATGATTCTCTACTTCCTGCAGAAGCACTTCGGCGACAAAGACAAACTCGTCATCCCCATGAAGCCGCTGAAAATCGAAACCGACGAGAAACAGCTCGCCGCGCTCTTCTGCAAGGATGATTTCAAGGAAGACTACCGTATACTGAACCGCGAGATTCGCCGCTTGGGCTACAACATCCCGCCACTGGTGAACGCCTACATGAGCCTCTCGCCTACGATGAAGCTCTTTGGCACGGCCATTAACTACGGCTTCGGAGACGTCGAGGAGACGGGCATCCTCATCGCCATGGACGAGGTGCTTGAGGAAAAGCGGATGAGACACATCGACTCTTTCATAAAAGAACACCCCGAGGCAATGAAGATTACCAGCGGGGCAGGAAAAGTCGTCTATAAGACTAATTACTAAGAATACCGCTTCGCGGTCGTAGAAAAACAAAAGAAAACCAAAGAAAACAAGAAAAAACCGAGATTCAATGTTTTCTTTGGTTTTTTCTTGTTTTCTTTGGTGTTTTTCAGACCGCGAAGCGGTATGAAACACTAACGCTTACTTGCGCACAATCTTTCGTCCGTTGACGATGTTTACGCCCTTCTGGGCCTTGTTCAGGCGCTGGCCCTGGAGGTTGTAGAAGCGGTTCTCGCCAGCGGGCTTGCTTGTGTTAACACTCTCAATGCCCACAGCCTCGGGTGTGGTCACCTTCACCTTCACAGCGTTGGCCACAACGTTTTCGTTCAGGTCGATGAGCATGGCCACGACGTAGAGCTGGTTCTTGTCCTGGATGATGGGTTCGTATGCAGTGTTGTAGCAGTAGTCGGGATAGAAGGTATAGGTGTGCTCCACGGGAACGTCGGCCTTCACGCTCTGCGGTATGCTTTCAGCGATACCACCGATTTGGGAGATTCCCACGGCCACATCGTTGAACACCAGGCCGGAAATGGTACTACCCTTCGAGGCCATCTCCTTCAGGTCTGCACTCACCGATGTCTCGCCCGAGTAGTAGTTCTGCTGGTCCCAGTCGGTGCCTGCAGCTCCTGTCAGCCCGTCCTCCACGAGCACATACTCCAGGGCGAAGTTAGCGTTGTCATCGCTATAGGGGAAGGTAACGTTTGCCGTCACGTTCACTTCGTCCTCTGCCTCGTTGAGTTCTGCCTTCAGGTCGATTTCAGCATTGGCAAACATGGCGTTGCGCCACTGCAGGATGTCGAGCGTGCTGAAGTGCGAGTCATCGTAAGGCTCACCTCCGTAGGGGTCAACGCTCATGCCGCGGTCAATCCATGCGCCGGGAAAGCCAGATACTGGTGAGGGGAAGTTGGCCGATGGCATGATTTCCATCGGGTCATCGTTGTGGTAGCTGACGGTGACGAAGTCGTCGGCATAGCTCTTCTTCAGCAGTTCAAGTGCGACGAAGCCGCGTGTGCACCATCCGCACCATGTGCCGGTGTACTCCTCCATCAGAGTGCGCTTCTTGGGCACGGTGTTGAGCACCTGTATTGGGGTCACGGCCTCGGGAGCCTGATCCATGTTGTCCTGTCCGTTCACCTTCACCACGCGCATCGTGAAGTCGTAGGTTCCGGCCTCGCTGATAGCGGGCAGTGTGAAGCTGGCGTAGGTGTTCAGGCCGAACTGTCCCTTCACCTTGCTGGTAATATTCTTTGTGTAAGTCTTTCCGTCGAGCTTGTACTCCACGTCCATGGACTGTATACCGGCTGCTCCGTGGTTGACGAACTCCTGAGTGACAGTAATCTCGTCGCCGACCTTCGCATAGACATTGTTGCCGGCCACGGGAGCTGCTGCGTTGTCGGCAATGTTGGCACCACTGACGGTCACGTCGATGACTGCCGACATGCCGGCCATCTGGCTCAGGTCTTCCCATTTGAGCAGGTTGCGGCTCATGTGGATATACATGCCGCTCTCCTTCACCTGATCGATGACGGTGACGGGGCCGCTCTTCGTGCTGCTCTCCTTATCGATGGTTAGGGAGTAACCCACGTAGACACCCTCGGCGGGAATGAGGTAGGGCTTGGGCAGGGTGACGGTACAGCTTCCAGTCTTGGTGGGGGTTACGTCGATGCACACCAGATCGGGTACGTTCACGTTGTTCTCCACACGCAACTGGCTCGACAGCCACACCTTGTAGCCACTGGTACCCGAAGTCTTTTTCACCTGGAAGGTAATCTCGTCAATGTGGCTGCCAGTGATGGCATCATCCTGCAGGTGTATGGCCACGTCGTAGGTCTGCGGTGTCCAGTTGCCAAACGTGGTACGGTTTTCGTTACCCGTATAGGGACTCAAGGTGATGCTGCTTCCCTGGTTGGCGGGGTCGATGTCGGGATATTCGGGCGTGGCAGCCTCGGGCTGTATGTCGGTGAAGAGGGTTGGCATGTCGTACCATGCTATCTCTGAGCGATGTTCTTCGCCAGCACCACGGTAGATGGCCTGTATACCGTAGGCCTCGGCACCGCCGTTGAAGAAGTAGATGGTGTGTTGTGTACCGCTGACAGCGAAGTCCCAACCGTCTGCGTAGTCGAAAGGTATCTCAGTCATCGTGGGCACCGTCTGGTAAATATGGTCGTAAGCTGAGAACTCATAGACTTTCTCCTCACCGTTTACGCGCGTATAAATAAGGTATGTCAGCTTCTCGGGCAGGATGAAGTTGCCGTCGGTGTCCTCAGTCAAGATGTCAAAGTCGAATACTCCCCAACCGTATTGGTAGTTGTAGAAATAGTCGAAGCCATACTCGGAGATGCCGTTCCAGACGGGTGTCTGCGGCGTGGCGGCCACCTCGGCGAAGGGCTTCAGTGATGCCTCGTTGAAGGCGGCAGCATAGCTCACGGCATCGGTCCCGGCGTTGATGAGGAAGCACGAGCTGTTGGTAAATTCGCGTGTCAGCGGGTCGTAGTCAAAGGTAATGTCAGCATTGTCCAAGATGTAGGACGTGTAGGTTTCGCCATATTCTTCATAATATACCTCTTCTTTCTTGGCCGACATAAGGTACTGGAAATAGCCGGTCGTGAGGTCGGCACCCAGGAACTGTCCTTTGGGGAACGTAGCTTTATTGCCGTTGATGGTGCCATGAATCCAGGCATCTGGCATACCGGCATAGATGCCCTTCACCCATACCTCGTTGTCCTTGACTCCCACCTGAGCTATTGAGCCCACTACGCCAGGCGCAGTAATGGCATAGTCAGAGGTAACCAGGTCCTCAGGAGCTTCGGCGGGCCGCTCAGTGACGGTGCTCATGGTGATATTCCAGTCGGCAAAGCCCGTCCATGCTCCGTCTGCGGTGGCAAGTCCAATTACACGGGAGCCATCGGCCAGGTTGCTGGCAGAGGTGATGGTGCCCTCCTTCTTGTTGTAGTTGAACGTCAACTGCTGGCTGGTATTATCCTTTACGAAGGTGTTGTCAGAGAATTTCATCATCGTAGCGTAGTAGGTTGAGCCACTCTCCTCGTAGATGGGCTGCGGCAGCTTGAAGGTGATGGTGCTTCCACTGAGTGTGCCCTCTATCCATCCGCCAGTGTTGAACTGCGTGATGATGTCCTTCATGTAGACCTTGTTGTCGGCACCAAAAACCACTTCAGCCACCTTGCCGCTTACTTCGGCATAGATCACGCCGAAAAGCGATGCACCGTAAGCCTCGCCGCTGCGGCTCATCAGCATGTACTCACCTTCAGGCTGGTTGGTGATGACTGCAGCCTTATACGGTGCACGCAGAGTGGTGGGTAACGCTTCCGGGCGTTGCAATCCCTTCATCGTCCAGGTGCTTTTCTGACTCTGCAGCACCTCGCCCAGCGATGGCTTAATGCTGCGTTGCAATGCCTGAGTGGAAGTCTGAGTCTTCAGCTCAGTCAGTCTCTTCGACCCGTTCTGGGCCATACCTGCTGTAGCCACAAAGAGGGCGACAAGCGTCAAAAGTGAAAATTTTCTCATAAATTCTGTTTTAGTTAATAAATTATTGTGATTATTTGAACTGGAAGTTCGTGAAAGTGTACTCGGTGTAGTTGCCGGCCTTTTCGTTCATGCGCAGGGAGCGTAACTGTGAGGTGGCGGTATCGATAGTGAGCACGAAGGAAGAGAACATCATCCGACGCTGCTGCTTCTTGTCGGCGGCCTCGGGAGTGATGGTGAGAACGAGCTGCTTACCATCCTTCTTTATGGTGACCTCCTTCAGCGTGGCGATGTCTTGCGCTCCTCCGGCAAGGATGCTCTCAAAAACTTTCTGGAACGTAGCGAATTGCGGGTTCTGCTGACTCGTAGTGATGTGCTTCTTGCCCTTGACGGTCATGGTGAAGGTGCTGCCCTCCATGAGCAGGGCATCTTTGCCGCCATCAATGGAAATCTCCACCGTGGCGGGCTGCTTCATGGTCAGCGTGCCCTGTGCGGTGGCATCCTTGGCCAAAGCGGCCTTATGGGTGATGCGCGTGGCGGCAGCTGTGGCGGAGTGACCCTTGAAGTGGGCGACGGCACGCTGGAAGTCACTGCCCTGGGCCAACGCAACGCTAATTTGGACAAAAATAACGACTAAAAAGAAAATAAATCGCTTCATAGGCAGATAAAAACGAATTAGGATTATATTATTATTCACTAAGTGTGGAAAATCTGTTTCACTAATTGTGGAATATTTTTCAAAATTTGTGGATAAAATTTTCCTCTAATTAGTGGATTATTTTTTTCCTCAATTTGTGTTCATGTTGTTGTTCGACATTATTTGTTTTGCGCACTCATAGTCCTCAGGGGTGTCTATCTCGTAGGAGAAGAGGTCGGTGGTGTCTACGACGCGGAAGGTGTGACCCTGGGGGATGAGCCGCTCGAAGGCCCGCTCGTAGAAGATGTCGATGAGCTTCTCGTTGAGAATCATCTGATCTAGCTCGCGGAAGAGGGCCTCGCTGTAGTCGGCAGTGACCTTCTCGATGCCGACAGACTCGCCCATGGCATCGGCAGGACTACAGGTCTTGCTAATCTCGGTGATGCGCATCTCCTCGTCCACGACGACCTTCATCTCCTCCTCGCCCAGATCATGACGGTTGACGGCGAGGGCAGACTCCTCCTGACGGGCTATGGTGTGTACAGCCTCGGGGTCGCAGAGGATGTCGCTATCCATGAGCAAGAACTCGCGGCCACGGACTACCTCGCCCGACATCCACAGGGAGTAGATGTTGTTGTTGTGCTCGTAGCCGGCGTTGTGGAGGAAGGTGAACTTCAGAGGGAGTGAAGGGGGAGTGTAAGGGGAGTGAAGGGGGAGTGAAAGGGACGATACCTTTTGCTCAGTATAGTTCTCAGTGAGAAAATCACGGATCTGGTCGGCACGGTAGCCAGTGACGATGACAAACTCACGGATGCCGGCTTCGTACATGGCATCGACGGTACGCTCCAACAGCGTCCGTCCGCCCACGGTGAGCAGGCACTTCGGCTTTGTGTCGGTAAGCGGGCGCAGGCGCTTCGCCATGCCCGCCGCTAAGATTACTCCAATCATAGTTTTTAAAGGGGAGTGAAAGGGGAGTGAAAGGGGAGTGAAAGGGGAGTGAAAGGGGAGTGAAGGGGGAGTGAAGGGGACAATACCTTTGAAGTTTAGAGGAAGTGAAGGAGGGGTGAAGGAAGTAACGTCCCTTTCACTCCCTTTTCACTCCTCTTTCACTCCTCTTTCACTACCTGAAGAATAATATCGCAGACAGCCTGTGTCTGCTCCCTGCGGCCCAGGGTGATACGGACGCAGGACTCCAGGCCCTTGTCGGTCATGAACTTGATTTTGTAGCTCTCGGCAGCAAGGGCCTTCTGCAGGGCTTCCTTCTTCTCCTCAGGATATTTGATGAGGATAAAGTTGGCCACACTCTTATAGACCTTAAAGCCAGGCAGTGAGCCGAGGCAACGCTTATAGAGCTGGCGGCCCCACTCCATGTCATCAGCCACGTGGCGGTAGTGCTCATCGCTGTCAAGGGCTGCCAGTGCGACGGCCTCGGAGAATCGGTTATAGCCCAGATATTTGTTCACGTAGCTCTCGAACTGGTCGTGCCCTTTGCCGATAAAGCCGAAGCCACAGCGTAGGCCAGGCAGTCCGTAGAACTTAGACAGCGTGCGGGAGATGATGAGGTTGCTATAGGTGTTCACCAGCGGGGCGATATAGTCGGTATCGGTGCTGATGAAGCTGGCGTATGCCTCGTCGATGAGCACCATCGTGTCACTGGGTATGCTCTCCATGATGCGGCCTATCTCTTCCGGCGTGAGGCTGTTGCCCGTGGGGTTATTGGGCGAGGCGAGCAGCAGCATGCGCGGATGCACGCGGTTGGTATACTCTATCACCTCGTCAATGTCGTAAGCGAAGGTGTCGTCTTTCTCATGCAGCGGGTACATCTCGAAAGTGCCTCCGCACTCGCTGGCCACGCGGTTGTAATACCACCAGGAGAACTCAGGGATGAGGATTACAGACCCTCCCCCTTCCCCTCCCTGTGAGGGAGGGGGGCAGTTACATAGCCCATCGTCCTTTTCAGCGGCAGAAGCATCTACTCCCCTCCCTGCAGGCGATTTAGTCCTTAAGCGGACAAAATCTTCTGGCTGGGGGGAGGGTCTGTTGTTCGAGAGGAAGTAGTGGATGGCGTTCTTCAGCATGTCCTCGCCGCCGTAGGTGAGGAGCACCTGCTCTTCGGGAACGTGGTAGATTTCACTCAGGCGGACGCTGATGACGCTCTTCTTGCCCTGGTCGTAGATGCGGGTGTAGAAGCATAGGTCCTTGGGGTCGAAATTGCGGATGGCTTCAACGACCTTCTCGCTGGGTTCAAAGTTGAATTCGTTACGGTCTAAGAAATTCATTTTCTCGTTCATATCGTTTGTTGTTACTATGTATTTCTGAATCAGGCCGCAAAGTTACGAAAAAGCGGGCTAACGGCCAAAAGTTTTGCAGAAAACCTTTGGCCGTTAGCCCTCTTTAACGCAATTCTCAATTATCATTCACCTCTATGTCTTCATACGAATTGGGATAGTTGTCGCGCATGATGTCGGGAATGACGGCACTGTCGCCGATGCCACTGACTCCTGCAACGGTGATTTTGTAGTAATTGTTTCTCACGATAGCATACCGCATCGGTTCCATGGGCTGGGTGAAACTCTGGTGGTGGTGTATCCAGTAGGTGTAGTAGGTCTCATACACACCCATGTTGAACTTACACTGCTTGATGCCGTAAGTCTTCAGCTGGCTGTCGGTGTAGTGCACCAGCTCGTCGAGGGTCAAGCCTCCCACCATGTTGATGGCCTGTATGGAGCCGTAGAAGTTATTCTTATACAGAAAGATGACATCGGGCCAATACTCTGGTCGTGTCTCAGCCATGAGGGTGTGAGTGTCGTTGTCGTACATATAGACGAGCACGGGGCTTACGGCACCCTTGAACACGATGCCCGGCGAATAGCCGTTTTTCTGGCAGTCACTGCGTGAGGTGTTCTCCAGGATATAAGCATAGCCATAGTTGCCAGCCGTGGGCATGGAGGCGAACCCTTCGGTGGTGAAGTCGCCAAACCACGATGAATAATAGTTTCTGAAACTTGAGGCATCGGCGACATTCGTGGTCTTCTGATAGAAGAGCGGATCAATAACGTAGCCGTTGTTGTTGTGTTGGAAGAGGTAGTATTGCCTGTTAAGGTTCACAATCTTATAGTTCGTGATGTTGACATTGGCATACTTCGCTCCGTCGTGACTTAGTTCAAAGCTGTGTTGCGCCACACCAATCTGCAGCTTCGCCAACACGCGCTCCATCTCTATCGTCAGGCAGTAGTCTTTCCCTGCAAAGGGAACCAGGTCAACAGAGAGCAAGGCCGTGGCATCGCTTGTCATGACTGACCCGGTGATGGGAATGTTTGGCTCTATACCCGCTTGATAGGTGATGGAGTCAATCATGTTGAGGAAATCATCCTGATCCTCGATGTCTTCAGGCGTATATGCGTAGTTGGCAATGGCGAAGATGTTATACAGTCCCACGTTCAAACGTTTCGAGGGCATAGTGTAGGTGATGTCGTAGGGGCTGTCGGGATGGTCTGCTTCCTGAACGAGGTCTTCGGTTATAACCTTTGTTACGAGCTTCCGCGTCTCGGCATCGAAGAAGAAGAGTTCAAGATGAGTGATAACGTACTCGTTCTTGAAAAAATCCATACCAGGATTGATTGCCGGCACCTTCATTCTGAATGAGACACCAACGGTACTCTCTTCAACATCAGAGGGAGTTTGGAGGATATCAGTGTCATCATCGTTCAGACAACCCGCCAGCATGACGAGGGCAATGCCCAGGCAAAGGCAGTGCCCGACAATTCCCGATAGGCTCCTTAAATATCCTATAACTCTCATGAGACGTTAGAGTTTCAAGTGATGATAGGCCCTCAGCCGCCAGCTGTTCACCTGCAACTGCAAGAGCTGGTCGAGATTAGCACCCGACAGGAAGAAAACGATGGTGTAGAAGTCCTGCCTGTCAAGATATTCCTGCACGGAGAGCGGTCGGCCCGCGTTGGTGTAGAGGGAGCCAATCATGCCGATGTATTCGGGCAGGGAGATGTTGAAGACGCTCTCTCCCGTGTCGTTCTTCTCCAGAATGAGGCGGCAGTCGGTGTTCTCCATCAGTCGCAAGGTGGAGATGCCGAACTTGATGCCATGCAGCAGCCCGTAGTCAATGTCATCGACGATGACGGTGTCCTGGACAAAGGGCTTATAGATGACTGCCGCATCAGACGTCAGCCTGTTGTGTGCATCCATGGTGCCGTTGGCCGAGACGACCTTCATGGTGTAATCATCGGGCAGGATTTCCTCGCTGTCATCAAGCGACACGATGAGACACGCCAACTGATTGGTGTTCTTCATCATCTGCACGTCGTGAACGGCGTAGGCATTGTCATAGTGTACCGTAGACAGGCTTCCATAGAACAGGTCGGGCAATCGTCCGGCAAAGTTTTCGCGCTCGGCAAGCGACAGGCGGAACTGGTCCAGCGGCAGTGTGTCACCAGACACGGCATACTCGCTGTTGCCGATGCCGCTCCACACCACAAACTGATAGTCGCCCTCGGGAAGTCCCTCCACCCTGACGCGATGGCTATAGGTTTTCAGAAGATTCTGGGGAGCGTCTATGCGGGTGACGTAGTTGCCCACGGAGTCATAGACGAACACCGATACATCCGTCACGTATTCCGGCGCTGCCTCCACATCAAGGATGTTGTAGGTGTAGTGCAGCTTCAGCCAGAATCCGTAGGGACAGTCATCGACATCGTCTTTGACCCAGGAGCAGGAGCTGGCCAGCAGGCAAGCCAAGACCAAGCCCAGGAGGGAAAGCCTCCGGGTAGGCACAGGGCCTGAGCGGGCTGGCACGGGGCCTACCCCTACAGTACGATATTTGTAAGGTCTCTTACTATCCATGGCTTGACGTTTAGCTCGACCTTCAGGCGGGTTTCTCCCTCGTCTGGAGTGTCGGGGTCTGGTTTAAGCGTTCCGTCTCCCAGGTCAGAGACGTTGGTGATGAGCATGCGGTAGAGGTTGTTGCGCACGATGCCGAACTCCATTACGCCCATCTGTGTGGGCCTGTTGTTGTCCAGATGGCGAATCCAGTAATTGTAGTAGCAACGGTAGCCGGCATCAGTCTTTTCAAACACCTGGGCCTGATAGTTGGTGACCGAAGCCCCTGATGCCGTGACGGCGGCTGTCAGTGCATCGATAGAGTTGTAGAACTTATGCTGATAGTAGTATAGCACTTCTGGGTAGTTCTGCTTGTCGGCGAGGATCTGCAGACTGCCGCTGTTGTTCAGATAGTAGACATTGTTGGCTGGCTCCATGGTAGCACGGAATACCACTCCCGTGGAATAGCCATTCTTCTGTGCCGGTGCGAGGCTACAGTTCTCCAGACAGTAGGCTGTCTTGTAGTTGGGAGTCTGGCTGGCGGCATTGAACGCGTTCCATTTCACGGCCTCCGGGGTGATGATGTCGCCAAAATAGTTCTCGTAGTACTTGTCGGCATTGGTAAAGGAGGAGGCGTCGATGGTCTTCTTGAAGAAATAGGGGTCTATGACGTAGCCGTTCACGTCGGCAACATTGCCGAAGTTGGCCTGGATGTTCCACTGTGGCTCAGTAATGGAGGTAAGCACTGCGGCGTGGCGGAAGGAGTAATAGTACTTGGGCAGGTTCACGATGTAGTATCCGTCGAGCTTCACCGTGGCATACTGTGTGCCGTTGGCATCGGTCAGCTGGAAGGCGTCCGAAGCCTTTGCAATATCAAGGCGGGCCAGCACACGCTCCAACTTGATGCTCACCACACTAATATCGTTCTCATCTATGCTTTCTGAGATGACGGTAGCCTCATTCTCAGCGGCACGGTTCGTCATGACGATGCCTCCTGAGATGTCCTCCATGAGTGCACGGGTGTAGGAGAGGCTGTCGATGTCGGCCAGGAAACGCTCCTCAGAGTCGGTCTTGATCTGCCGGTAGGTGTTAGCGGTGACGAAGATGTCGTAGACACCCTGGGCAACAGAAATGGGGTCAGTCTCATAGATAACGTTACCGTCGGAGTCAGAACCCTTACGGGTGATGTTGGTCAGCGGGACGGTTTTCACAAAGAGCTTCGTGGCGTTGTCGAAGAGATACACCCGGGCAACGTTTACCTTGTACTCATCGGCGGTGCCTTGCACGTGAACATAGCTGTCTTCCGCGCTACGGGTAACGTTAGATGAGTTGCTCTGCAGACGGAACACGACGTTTCCCTCTTTCACTGCCTCGTCGACGGCGATATCATCAGACTGGCTGCAACTGCAGAGGACGGCAACTGCCATGACCAGCAGTTGTGTGATTTTGGTGTGATGGATCATAATGTCTAGATTTAATGATTATTGTTTTTTCTTAGTTTTTTCAAACTCTTCCAGTTGCCGTGTGGCCTCAGGCACACCCTGGCTCTTGGCCTTGCTGACCAGCTGGATGGCCTTGTCGAGGTCGCCCTTGAGATAGGCCACGAGACCCTCGTTCATCGTCTTCTCCGGACAATTCTTCACATTCCGGAGGTATTCTGCTGCCTCGTCGGCCTCGCCTTTCTTGATGGAAAGATAAGCCATGGTGAGGTTGATGTAGCTGTCGTTGGGATAAAGCAGATATGCCTTGCGGATGATGGAGTTGTACTTCTCCTGATTGTTGGCATACTTGTCGGCCAGCTTGTAGATCTCGTTGAGGTTCAGGTTGATGGGGCGCGTCTCAAACACCTTCTCCGACTCCTCGACGGTGAAGGGCCTCACGGTGTAGATGACGTTGTAGTTAGTGCATCGCAGTTCCGGGAACACGTTCTTCAGCACGTAGTTGTAACCCTCTGGCGTTTCCTTTTTCATGCGCTTCTCCTTTTCGTCGGGGGCGCTGCTGCTGGTGGCTATGTTGAGCAGTTTTTCGCGCTGGGGCACATTGCTGTGGTTTCTGAGATACTTGATGAATCCGTCCCAGTTCTCTCCCTTTCCGCTGGCCTGCATTTTGATGCCCTTTGCTATGCCCGTGCTCTGCAGGTAGGTCTTCAGGGCGTTGGTGCGGTTCTCACTGAGCATGGTGTTGTGGGCAAAGCCGCCTTCAGGCGAGGCATAGCCGTCGATGGTCATCCTTTGGATGGTGACGTTCGAGTCGTTCTTCACGATGTTCACCGAGTTGTGTATCTTCTGCAGCTCCGTGGGGTTGCTCATGTAGTCGGGCTTGATGTCCCACTTGTTTACTACGAAACAGAGGTAGGCCGAGCCTTTCTCCTCACGCACCTTCACGCTCTTGTCGGCGGGTGGTAGCAGATAGACGGGGTAGAGCTGGGGCTTGTATTCTTTCTCTTCCTTAGGGAATCCTCCCAGGACTATCTCGCCACGGTCTTTCTGCCTGTTGCATGAACAGCTCAGCAAGCGCAGCTTCAGCACGGCATCATCCATCCACGGCTCGTACTTCACCGTGCGCAGATACTCGAAGTCCAGGTTCTCGCCATTCTTCTTGTGCATGGCCAGCGCGTCGGGATAGTCGTTCTTCAGGTCACGCTCAAAATAGACCTGCTGGTTGCGGCTGTTCAGGAAGATGAGCGGGAACTCGGCCCTGCGCATAGAGGTGGTATCGACAAGCTCTGGCGAGAGCACCACCGACTGCATCGCCGGGACATCCTGTATGGCCGTGATCTGCATCGACACCACGACATTGCTGTCTACCACGGCCAGCGCAGAGCGATTGACCGTCATCACGTAGTCGTATTTGGGGCTGAACTGCCTCACGTCGTCGGCCAGTGCGACTGACGCATGCGCTACGCTAAATGATAAATGATAAATGATAAATGATAAAACTATCAGTAGTCTCTTCATATCTTCAATGGTCAATCTTCAATTTTCAATCTTCAATGGTCAAAACACATAGATGACGCTCAGTCCGAGTCTCGAAAAGCCAAAATAGTGATAGACACCCTCGTCGCGGAGCGGGCCGCATACCTCGCAGTCATACTTCTTATAATCTATATAGGTATAGCCGATGCCTATTTCGGCTCCTAAGTTCCAGTGCTTTGCCAGGGCATATTCATATCCACCGCCAATGCCGCCGCCGACAAACCAACCCTCATAGCGGTTTGGCTTCAGGCCGTTCAGCAGACCGAAGAACAGGCTCTTGTTGCCAATGTTAAACTGTCCGCCGTGTGCGTAGGGACCCCAGAAGAAACCGTTCATCAGCTGGCAGGGCCAGAAACGGTATTGTGCCTGCACAGTCCAGTGCTTGTGTACGCTCTCATCGCCTCGCTTCCAAGGGCGTACGCTGCCATAGAATTCAAACGACGTGTCTTTATGATAGGGTATCTCCACACCAGCCGACAAGGCACCCATCGCGTCGAAGATGAGATTGTTGTTGATGGCCAGATGTTGGGCGTTGGAGGAAAGTGCTGTCCCTGCAAACAACAACAGGGAAAGTATATGTCTATACATCCAAGAATTATTTTTCATAGTAAATCTAGTCTTGCGAAGTACATTAATACTTCTTAAACACTGCAAAGTTAAAAAAAATACAACTTTACACCTTCGTTTATTAGTGTTTTTTTAATTTATTTTCACTGCTTTAACCCAGTCGTTCAGTCCTTAATCTTCATCAGCAGGATTCCGATGGCTATCCAGATGATTTCGCGGACGCGGCAGATGATGCTAACGAAGATGCCGAGGGCTGCTGAAAGGCCCATGGCGGCGATGGAAACCACGAAGCCGCCCTCCTGCACACCGAGCTGCATGGGCAGGAAGCCGAGCAGGTTGGCCATGAGAGTGGTCAGCGAGAGGATGAGGATGGAGTGGAGGAAGGTGAGCGTGATGCCTGAAAAGCCGCCGCCGCAGTCGACACCAAAGAGCAGGAGCATGAAGAGAATCTCCAAGGCCTGTACGATGCGGGCGAGATACTCCAGGGCGAGGCTGCTATAGAAAGCCCGCTTGTCCTGTTGGTGCAGGGCAGCAATCTGCTCGTCCACGTGGCGCAGCTGTTCGGCGTGGCTCGTCTGAAAACGTGTGGCCCAACCCTTCAGCCCCGGTATCTTGCTTAGCCAGCCGAAGATTGTAACGGCGACACCGTTCTTGTAGCCCCTCGAAAGAACGTAGAAGGCGGTGAGGCAAAACACGATGATGGCAGCAAAGACCACGCCAATGACGGGCGTCAGCGGCAAGTCGCCAATGGCAGCGAGGGCGAGATAAAGAAATATGGTAGAGAACCACAGCAGGAAATGAGCCAGGAAGTGCATCATGGCATATAGGATAACGCTAGAGGTGGCCCGTTCGGTGCCGATGTCCTTCGACAACTCCATAATACGATAAGGCTCACCGCCCAGACCGCCAACGGGCGTGGCGTAGTTCAGGGCATAGCCAGTGATGGTGAGGCGGTAGATACGCCAAAAAGACAAAGACCCTCCCCCGGCCCCTCCCTGCGAGGGAGGGGAGTAGTTACTTTGTCCGTTAGTGCTTTCGTTGGTAGAAGTATATACTCCCCGGAGGGGGCGGGGGAGGGTCTGCATCCACGCCCATGCGTTGATGGCATAGATAATGACCCAGATGCCGATGATAGGGAGGAGCCAGTAGCCCGCCTGACAGAGATGCTGCCACAGCTCGGCGAAGCTGATGTCGAAGGTGAAGAGCATGATCACCACCGCAGCCACACCAATAAAGAAAAACAGGTTGTTAAGCCGTTGTTTAGTCCAAAGCATCTTTCTAATTACGTTATTTCGATATTTCGTTATAACGATTTTTTATAAAGTATCGGCAATCTTCTTACAGAAGGCTTCGTGACGGTGGTTCACGTAAAGGTACAGGAGA
>JAEEGL012407804.1_pt1 | contig 19552 bp, 26 predicted proteins | sample 9134231 | NCBI WGS metagenome assembly JAEEGL01 (sample SAMN16246548, study PRJNA631951) | gut metagenome | biome: gut microbiome; feature: rumen; material: fiber-attached | host: Bos | place: Iran: Karaj | collected 2018-10 | reverse complement strand
TCTGTTGTATAACGCCTTGCTCAAGGATCAGTCGGGATTTCAGCTAAGAGAGGCTTATCTGTATTGGGGCAACTCCAACTGGGATATCCGTGCGGGTAAGCAGATTGTCACTTGGGGCGTTGCCGACGGATTGCGTGTCACTGACCTGATATCTCCGATGGACTATACGGAGTTTCTGGCTCAAGATTACGATGACATCCGCGTACCGGTGGGGGCACTGCGCGCACGCTATATCCATGATGTGTGGAGCGTGGAGGCCGTCTTGGTGCCTGTCCCGGAATTCTTCAAAATCCCCACCGATCCTTCGAATCCATGGTCGATAGGATTCCTTCCGCCAGAAGTCAAACCCGAACCAGTCATCGGGAACATGGAATACGGTGGGAGGTTTAGCTGCTTCTTGAGCGGTGTGGACTTCTCCTTGATGGCCCTACGCACTTGGAGCAAGTTGCCCGAGTTGGTGGATGACCATTTGGGCTATCACAGGATGACCGCTATCGGTGGTGACGTGTCAGTTCCTATTGGGAAATTCGTCTTCCGTGGCGAGGCCGCCGACTACATCGACGACCACGGTGCGCATCAGGGGAATGCCTTGGCAGGACTTGACTGGTATCCAGGTGCTGACTGGAACCTTTCAGCCCAATACAACCAGACCTTTGGTGCAGGTGAGCATACCTCACTTGCGACACTTCGCGTCTCAAAAGCCCTTCTCAATAACGCGCTGACGCTTTCCACCTTTGCTTATGCCGATGTCAGCGACCTTGGGGTCTTCAACCGTTTCAGTGCTGATTGGGCCGCTACCGACCAGATGCATGTCATTTTAGGATATGACTATTTCTACGCCGAAGAAGGCATGTTTGTCCCATACGCTCACAACAGCGAGGTGTGGGTTAAATTAAAATGGAACTTTTAGAGTTGTTTGTATGTAATGCGACCGCCGCAAAGGCACTGACCATTGCGGCGGTATTCTTTTCTAAGATTGCCAGAAAAAAGCTTATTTTTGCAGTCTCGATAATAAAACCATGGTTATGGGCATCACCGTCGGACTTTTAATTCCTTTATTAGGCACCATGCTTGGCGCGGGCTTTGTCTTCTTTATGAAGAAAGACATGTCACCGCGTTTGCAGAAGTCGTTGTTGGGCTTCGCCTCGGGCGTGATGGTGGCCGCCTCGGTATGGTCGCTGCTCATTCCGGCCATCGAGATGCAGGCGGAGGGCGGCAATTGGTCTGTCCTGCCTGCTGCGATTGGGTTCCTCGCAGGTGTGGGTTTCTTACTGTTGCTAGATGAACTTACGCCCCACCTTCATATCGGTACCGACAAGCCCGAAGGACTGAAGTCGAAACTGTCGCGCACGGCGATGCTCGCATTGGCCGTCACCATTCACAACCTGCCTGAGGGCATGGCAGTGGGCGTGGTGTTTGCCGCTGCTTCACAAGGTGCCGAAGGTGTGACATTGGCCAGCGCCGTGGCGGTGTCGCTCGGCATTGCTATCCAAAACATCCCCGAGGGGGCCATCATCTCCATGCCGATGTGCGCCGAAGGCAACAGCAAGGCAAAGTCTTTCCTTATTGGTAGCCTCAGTGGTGTAGTGGAGCCGTTGGGTGGTTTGGCTGTGGTGCTGTTGGCCGCCTGGTTGATACCCATCCTGCCTTATATGCTCGCCTTCGCTGCCGGTGCCATGTGCTATGTTGTGGTCGAGGAGCTGATCCCTGAAGCATCCTCGGGTGAGCATTCCAATCTCAGTACTATTGGCTTTGCTATTGGTTTTGTGCTGATGATGGTTTTAGATATTGTGATGGGTTAACATGGATTCGGATTTATACAAAGAACTCAGCGCACTGACGAAGAGCAAAGAACGATGGGAGGAAAACATTCCCTACGTCGCGTCGCTACTAGCCTCTGAATCCACGAAGATCAAGGCCAAAGCGCTTTGGCTGCTCGGTGAAATGGGACTCGCTTTTCCGCTCACTATCAAGGACTATGTTCCATCTATTGCCTCTTTTCTTTCCAGCACGGAACCCATTCTGCGAGAACGTGCCCTCAATGCACTTGGCAGAATCGGAAGAGGTTGCTACAAGTCGATTGGGTCGTATTGGGCAGAGCTGTTCCGTTTTGCCCACGATGAAGAGGCAAGCGTCAGGTTGGCTTTCATTTGGGCATCGGAGAACATTGCCACCAATACTCCTGATCCATACAAGGATTACATGCCGCTGTTTGCGGAGCTGTTACATGACGATGACGACCGAGTCAGAATGGAGGCTCCAGAAATATTCCGTGTTATCGGTAAACGCAGGCCAGATTTCGTTAAACCATACCTTGAGCAGTTAAGCAAAGTCGCGGAATCTGACGCCAACCGAGTGGTCAGGATTCACTGTTTGGGCGCTATCCGTGCGGCAGGAGGCGGTTAGAATCCTAAAAAAGCGTATTTTTGCGGCAAAACAATGTCTATGTCCAAAGTATCCAAAACCATACTGTTTTTCCTTTTGCTGGGCGTATCGTTTTCAGCATTCGCCCAAGCCCGTCGTCCCGACGATTTCAGGGAACGTTACACGCTAAAACAAGTTGTGGTGTTGAGCCGCCACAATATCCGTTCACCCCTCTCGGGGAGACGTTCGACCTTGCAGCGCATCACGCCACATGAATGGTATCAGTGGTCATCGGCTCCGAGCGAACTGTCGCTGCGCGGCGGCACGCTCGAGACGATGATGGGTCAGTATTTCCGCAAATGGCTCGTCAGAGAGGGACTGATTAAGGAAAACGAAATTCCTGCCGAGGGCACTATGCGCTTTTATGCCAACTCCTTGCAGCGCACCATCGCCACGGCGCAGTACTTCTCCTCGGGAATGCTGCCTGTGGCCAATGTCCGCATCGAGCACCATTGCGAATTAGGCAAAATGGATTCTGTGTTCAACCCACAGATTACCGACGACAGCGAGGCATTCAAAGCCCTTGCCCAACAGCAGATTACCGCATTGGGCGGCGAGAAGGGATTGGTCGGAATAGGGGAGAGGATGACGGAAAACTACAAGGTGCTGGAACGTGTGCTTGATATGGATCAAAGCAAAGCTTGCCTTGAAGGCGACACCTGCCATTTCCGCACGGATGACGCGCATGTGTATCTCGTCAAATATCGCGAGCCAGGCATGGGTGGCTCATTGCGCATTGCTTGTCAGGCCGCTGATGCCCTCGTCCTGCAATACTACGAGGAACCCGATGCGGTGAAGGCCGCCTTCGGCCATACGTTGACTTGGGAAGACTGGGAGAGCATCTCTGCCATCAAGGACTGGTACGGTGACGTGCTATTTACCGCACCTGTGGTGGCCCGTCAGGTGGCTCGCCCGCTCTTGCGAACGATGCTCAAAGAACTACAGAAAGACGGGAGGAAGTTTACCTTCCTCTGCGGCCACGACTCCAACATCGGTAGCGTTCTCGCCTCATTGGATGCAGAAGATTATAGCTTGCCTTACACCATCGAGAAGAAGACCCCCATCGGCTGCAAGCTGGTCATTGAAAGATGGGAAGATGCTGATGGACACTCTTTTGTGGCACTCAACCTCGTTTACCAAAGCACCGAGCAGTTGCGCAACATGACCTTGTTGGACATGGAAAACCCGCCGATGGTTTTCCCCATTCATCTCAAAGGACTAAAAGCCAATGATGACGGGCTATATCCTTTCGATGAATTGGCTCAACGGCTACTATCTGCCATTTCCATGACAAGATAATCTTGGGCTAGGACAAAAAGATGCGGGAACAGAACCCTTGTTCCCGCATCTGGAAAACTAACTCAAAATTCATCCTTGTACAGTATGACAAAAATCTGCTGCAAAGTAACGACGGTTCCAGAAAATGTGAAATCCCCATTGATGGGTATTTTGCCTCGATAAAAATCCCAACATTCGGCGATTCGTTGGTAACGTGGAATTTTACTAATTTTGCCCCATAAAAAAATCATCATGGCCAACAAGAAAACCCCATTCTCAAAAGACTCCAAGTTTGCCGAGCTGATGACGGACGACCGCCGACTGTTGCAGTTGTTGCCCCGTTTCGGTATCGGACTTGGTTTTGGTGACCGCAGCGTGGAACAAGTTTGTCAGATGAACCAGGTCAACACCGACCTGTTCCTCATGATTAGCGAAATCTATTCCGACAGCAGTTTCAAACCTGAAAAACACGAGCTTCAACACATCGACATGGGTGACCTGCTTTCTTATCTGAAAGCCTCGCACCTTTATTATCTCGACGAGCGTTTCCCGCACATTGAGGAACATCTGCAACGTATCATCGATGCCTGTGGACAGAAATACGGCCCGATGTTGAGTCACTTCTATGATGAATACAAACAGGAAGTGATGCGGCATATCAAGTACTATGAAGAAGAGGTGGTGTTCCCTTATATCGAGGCCTTGCTCAACGGAAAACGCACTGATTCCTACAAGATTGTTGAGTTTGAGCATAACCATACCAACATCCAGGACACTCTCGACGATATGATGAACATTCTGCTCAAATACCTGCCTGGCGATATCCTGCCTAAGGAGCGCATTGAGATTTCGCATGACATCATAGAATTGAGCGACGATTTGAACCGCCATTCGCTCATCGAGGAGCGCATTCTCATTCCCTGTGTTGAATCCTTAGAAAATGCGCAGCTATGAGTAACCGTGTCATCATTTGCGAAGCCTCGGACATCATCTCTATTGGATTGGCCGAAATCATCGATAGTATGGCGCAGTTTGATGTGGTGTCGCGTCTCGACAATCCTGAGCATCTCTCAGAGAAGATTACAGCCTTAGATGCGAATTTGCTGGTTATCGACCCTGCGTTGTTGGGCTTTCAAAACAAGGATTTCCTTTCGCAACTTGGGAAGGAACACCCTAATGTTGTCGTCATTGCTTTGGTTTCCTCTTGCCTCGACCATACTATGCTGACACCTTACAATGGTGTTATCGAAATCAACGATACGAGGTCGAAAATCATCAGCAAGATGAACGAATTTTCACAAAGCGAGACCACGAAGAGCAACGATGACGTGGAGCTCTCGAAACGCGAGACCGATGTGCTGGTGGCCGTCGCCAAAGGCATGATGAACAAGGAGATTGCTGACCAAATGAACATCTCTATCCATACCGTTATTTCACACCGCAAGAACATTACCCGAAAAACTGGCATCAAGTCGGTTTCGGGCCTTACCGTCTATGCCTTGCTGAACAACCTGATTGACGAAAAGGATCTGATCTAAAGAGCTGTATCATCCTGTCCTTTAGCGCAATACCGCCATTACAAAACTGATTACAGTTTAGTCATGGTAATCGCTGTCTTTCCATTCGAATTTCACCTTCTCGGGTACAAGGTATTTGCCTATCTTGTAGTCAATGTTGGCCTTGTGAGCCTGGCTGAGTTGGTAGCACCGTGGCACACGGTATGTCCTTCCATCTTTGATGAAATGGGCACCCGTTTGGTGAAAGCGGAAAGCAACATTTTTCGCGATGCATTGCTCACGAAGGGCAAGTATCCAGTCGTAGTTGCAAGGTCTTGCATCAACCCCTGATTCTCCGCCTACCGACACTTCCTCTATTGTTTCATTTAAATAGGGGGTTAGATCCATGAATGTGAGCAGGGGAGAAGCGATGATACTCTTGTGCTTGATGGGAAGCGAAAGGAATATGGGCAAACGATAATCCGCCATCTCCTGATTTTCTACTGTGCATCCCACGATGACATTGTCGTAACCGTCACCCCAGTCGTCAGGCACACATTCCATAAAGCGGTCGATGCGCTTGGTGAAGAAAAAGAACCAAAGGTCGCTCCGCTGCTTGATCATCCGCCAGCATTCAGGTCGCCACGGGTCTGCATCCTTCAGAAGGAAATCGGAGGTGAAACAGGTGAATACTAGCTTGCCGCTCTCAATCTTCCACGACTTGTCACGCTTCTTCTTTATCGGTAGGTTGAAGTTGCCTGTCTTGCGGCACTCGCTGCTCGATATCTCGCTGCCGTACATCTCATCCTGACGATACACATAACAATATTTGCACCCAGGACTTATCTTAGTACAACCGTGCCACGGATTCCAATCAGCGTATATCTCCCAATGCTCGGACATTACGGAATTACTTTGGTTTATTCATTTCCTTGGCCATCTGACACATCATTATCAGTTCATATTTCCATGTGTTACCTTTTAAAAACATCAAAAATGCCATAGCTGATGTCTTGATCATAGGCATCTTCTCCTTCGGTTTTCTTCAGTTTCTTGATGGTCGGCGCAACCACAGGGATGAGGATAATCTTGTACAGCCGCCGCAAAGGTCTAATCCCTTGCGGCGGCACATAACGCTTCTTGTTTGCAGAATTATTCAGTCCTGATAATCCGATAATGAGGATTATAGGCATTTCTAAACGCCTCACTGTGCCTCACGGCTTGCTTGTTTCGTGCAGCCTCTTGAAACTCGGCTTGCAATGCTTGGTCGGACCAATCAGGGCAAACTTTTATGGCGATGCTTTCTATCTTTTGCCATTCTTCCGCCCACGAATCGCCAAAAGCGTTATCCTTGCTCGCTGCTTCAAAGAACATGGCAAGTAATTGCTCTTCAGTCAGTTCACCGTCAACAACACTGACAAGATTGATGCGCGTGAAACGATGCCTGAACCCTGTCGGTTCTCTTTTGGGCATTAGGCTCATATCCGTGTTGCGACACTCTTCAAGTTCCTTTTGTAAATATTGTCGCGCCGAAGCCGTGTCCTTCACAAGATGCTCGGCACCAAAATAGTCTTGATAGCAGGTCTTGTAGACATCCTGCAAAGTGGCCATAGGGTACTGCTCATGGATTTCCTCACACATCTGACGAATGGCTTTGTCTTCGTTGTTGGAGGGAATCGCAGCTATTCCTCCAGCGACCAAAGCAGCGGGAATGCCCAAGAGCATCCCAATGAGCGCCCCTTTGATGTGGAATCCGTAGTCGTGGTAGGCGGCGGTCATGTCCTCTGTGCCGGGAATGACGAAATGCTTGTCGTGGCAAAACCAGATGCAGTCCAATACCAATGCATCGAACCAGTTGACCACCACCCAAAGGGCGTAGGCCGTCAGTGCGCCACAAAGGAAGGTCGTGCATCCGTTGACGTACTTTACCAACAGACCCAATAATACACCAAAGATGATCATAGCAAAAATCTTCTTGATATAGAATGTCACGCCACCAGGACGATTGCTCGCGTCCACCAGTCCTAGTTGGTCGCATCGCTCGATGATGGCGGGAGGATAGTTAAAAATGCTCTTGATGGGGTTTCTCGACATCAGGAACACAAACAGCGTGAACAAGGCGCACGCCACGAGGGATTCAATCAGGAATGTCATTTCTTTTTCTTTGTGTATTTTGCTTTTACTATCTCAAATGAATTGCGCGTAAGATCTTTCAACAAATCGTCGGATACCCAGCGTGGGTCGACACCAATCCAGTGTTTGGAGGATTCATTGAAGGGGTTGCCGATGCCGTCGTGCTCAGCCTTCAGTTCTTCAATCCGTTCAGGCTGGCACTTGAGTGAGATGAGCTTGAAGTCGTCGCAATTAAAGTAGGAGAACATATGACCACAGACATAGAACACCAACACTCCTTCGCCGTTCTTGAACTTGGTGAAAGGGAACTTCTCCTCAATGTCATCGCCTAACGAAAGGCAAAACTCGCGATAATCCTCGATGTTCATAGGGTGGCATTATTCAGTAATCACTTTTCTGAACACAAACATTTCATCGTCTTCGCTCCAATTGCCAGCCTCCTCCTCGGGCACTGCTGGGCCGTGCTGGTATTTGTTCCAGAATTCCACGATGTGAAAGCCGCAGCGGTTCACATAGAAATGGATGTTCCGTTTCTCGAAATAAGGCGTGATGGTCTCCCAGACCTTGATCTCAGGATGCAACGCCTCCACAGCCTTCCATGCCGCCTGGCCGATACCCTTGCTGTGGGCCTCGGGAATGACAAACAAGAGTTCCAGCTCGCCCATGGCTTTCTCTCGGTCAATCTTCAGCACCACGCCGCCGACCTTTTGACCTTCCAAAAGGATGCGGTAAGCCTCAGCGTTCTCGCCGTCAATGGAGTTTTCAATTGTAGTACGAGAAATGACCTCTTCGCCTTCTTCAACGCGATCATCACGCAGCCCAAACTCTTGCTGTGCACCATATTTAAAGGCCCATTGGTTGTCGAGGATGAACTGCTCGCGGTCGTCGGGCTGAAAAGGCAATAAGATGATGTCGTTTTGACTCATTTTATCCAACGATTTTTAGTCCTACAATAGAAAGAATCAGCGTGCTGAGGAAAAACACACGCCAGAATGTGGCAGGCTCGTGAAACACAAAGATGCCCAATAGCACCGCGCCGACAGCGCCGATGCCCGTCCAGACAGGATAGGCGACGCCAATGGGGATGGTCTGCGTGGCTTTTGCCAACAAAACGGCACTCAGCACATAAAGCAAGCCGAAGCCCGCAATCCATGCCCACCACTCCGTACCAACAGCCAATTTGGATTTACCGAGACAGAAAGCGAAGCCTGTCTCACAAAGGCCAGCGATGATAAGGATGATCCAGTTCATAATGGTTGCAAAGGTAGTCTATTTTCCGCTAAATGGCAAACCATAATATACTCTTCTGGGGTTTCTTTCAACACTTCAAATCCAGCTTTCCGATACATCCTGACTGCGTAGTTCGCCTTTTGTACTGATAGCGAGACCTGCTTGTATCCATCTTTCCGCAAAAGCTGTAACATTCTCTTGAGTAGTTCCGTACCGATGCCTTTGTGTCGATACTCCTTATAGAGCGACATGGCCAATGAGGGCGTATCATCGGCTATGTTTCCATAATCTTTCATAATCCTGGTCCACACGGCTCCAACAATTTTCCCGTCACATACGGCCACAAGACACCTGTCATCCGGCATCTGCCCGAAATCCTTGACATATACCTGCAAATCTTCGTTCTCGATGATGGATCTCGGCGGTGCAGCGACACCTTCTGGGATGAAAATGGCCTCATATAGGAAGTCATCCAAGAGCGGTGTTTCTTCCAACCGCATTTCCCGTATAGAATCGGGAATCACTCTTTCGTTATGCTCGTTGAAATGAATGTTCATTACGTTTTTCAATTTGACAATAACCCACAGATTGAATCCTCCCTGACGATTTTTGGAGCAGCCTTTCCCGCTAGCACCAGCACTTTCTTGCCGTTGCGATAGATGTGCAGTTGTCGTGAGCGAACCACAGCAGTCAGTTCGGGATCGTCTTGCATGGCCATCCAAAGTCGATGGTATTCGCCATTTTCTTCAAACAGCTTTTTCTGCAGGTGTGAGCACATGTTGGATGTATCGATGGTCATCATGCTTTAATTATTTCAACAATCGCTTGCAATGCGTCAAAATCCACGAAGTCAAACTGCTTGCCGTAAGTTTCCAGCATGGCCTCCGCATCTGCTGTAAGCTCCGATTCCGGCTTCTTCAACATCAAGGAGTGGAACATCTTCATCATAGCACGATGCTTGAAGCCAAGTTGACCGTAGTCAATGGCACCTCTCAAATGAAAAATGTTCTTTTCGTCATAAAAAGAGGCGGGGAGCTGCGTTTTAATAGCTTTCCTGATACCTTCATAATATGATTGTTCGTTCGGGTCTGTCACCCCAACCGTGGCAATAACAAGCTCCTGCCTGGGAGCCATCTTGCTGACCGTCTTATTCAATCCCAAAACACCACCGGCAAATAATCCACCGAGATAGATAATCCTATCATAATCGCCAATGTCCTTTGCATCTTTGTAATCGATGGCTTCAATCCTTGTCATTTCAGCCAGCCGCTCCGCATACCGCTTGGACGAGCCATACTGGCTGCCGTAAATGATAATCTGCTTTTTCATAATGGCTGCAAAAATACGCTTTTTTTGTACTTTTGCCGTCAAATAATAGACCAAAAGAGATTGGAATCGAGCATCAAAATAGGCAAGTCGAACTTTAAAAGAGGAGCAAGAATATGAAACTATCAGCAATATTTGAAGAAAAACCTGAAAGATGGGGATTCAGGGGAGATCCGTATTTCTGGGATTACTTGAAAGAACTCGCGGAGCATATGGATATGATTTCTCCTGACGAACTGGAAAAGTGGATAAAAGAGGAATACTTTTCACTTTCAGGCAAGGTCATGACCGACGAATACGAAGATTTTGCCGTAATAGAGCAGTTTGCTCATGGAGGAATGAGTTCCGGCGGTGTTGATAACCAGTGGTGGATGGAAGAAGGAATTCCCCTGCTGAAAAGCAGGTTGACTACGCTCTAAGCGCAGTTGAGGCCTTATTTCAGCATCGCTTCAATTTCAGCCTCCATATCCTTTGGTTCGGCCACGGGCGGAAAACGCTTGATGACACTGCCGTCCTTGGAGATGAGGAACTTGGTAAAGTTCCATCGGATTTCACCGTCCTTGCGGCCTTCTGACTTGCTCAGGCTGTCGACGAGTTTCATCGTGGCTTTGTCCTTCAAACCGTGGACTTCCTCATCGGGCACTTGGGTGCAAAGATAGGTGAAGATGGGATGGGCGTTCTCGCCGAAGACGTCGATCTTCTTCATCAGCGGGAAGGTCACGCCGTGGTTGAGGCGGCAGAACTCGGCGATTTCTTCGTCGCTGCCGGGCTCCTGGTGCTTGAACTGATCGCAGGGGAAGCCGAGGATGACCAGACCTTGGTCTTGATACTTCTTGTAGAGGGCTTCCAAACCGTCGTATTGCGGGGTAAAACCGCACTTCGATGCGGTGTTGACAATCATGAGGACTTTGCCCTTGTATTGAGCCATGTCCACCTCTTCGCCCTTGTTGTTCAGGGCCTTAAAGTCGTAAATCGTAGTCATTTTAGTTTTGTTTTGTGCACAACTTGTCAGGAGCAGAAACAGCCCTATAGTTATGCTGATGATACTTTTTTTCATTGATATTGAATTGTTTGTTTTCAAAATTCGTTCGTGCAAAAATACAAAAAACATTGCCGCTAACAACTGTCATTTCTTGTGCAGTGTAATAAGCGTGATTTCGGCTGGACAGTTGAGTCGGACGGGTAGGGTGCAGCCAAGGCCAGCATTCACGTTGAGGGTCTGTCCGTTCTCATCATAGCGTCCCCAGGCCTTCTTGAACAACCATAAGGCGGGTGTCCAGCTGAACAGCCTCACTTGAGCCGAATGGGTGTGGCCACTGAGGGTTAACGGAATGTCAGTATCAGGCAACACCTCCGACTGCCAGTGATCGGGGTTGTGCGTAAGGAGGATACAGAATCCGTCGGTGTTAGACATAGCCTTCGGCAGATCTCCATTGTCAATAGATCTGTGTCTCCAACCATTCCCGACGGTAAAGTCCACGCCAATGAGGGTCAGTTTCTCTCCCCTACGCTCGATAACCGTGTTTTCGTTTCGCAACAGTCGCCAGCCAAGCCGATTTCGCTCATATAGTGCAAAGGAATCAACTTCGCTTTGGCGCATTGCGTCATCCGACAGCTTTTGGTTGTAGATAAAGAAGTCATGATTGCCGAGCACGCTCACGACGCCGTCTTTGGCCTGCAACTGCCGCAGCGTCGTGGTGTAAGGCTCCGCCTCTGACGTGCCAAAGGTAACCAAGTCGCCTGTGAAGCAAATCAGATCAGGCTCAAGGGCATTGATGCTGTCCACAAAACGCTGCAGTTGCTTGGGATTGTCGTCAAAGGTGGAGAGGTGAAGGTCGGAGATGTGTACGATTTTGTAGCCGTCGAATGCGGACGGGATGTCGGGATGGGTAAACTCCATCCGCGTGGTCTGCAGCCGCCATCGTCCTACAAAGCATCCCCATGCCAGCACGGACCACACTACCACGACAAGCGCGAGCGCCGTCCATCCGAACGGGGCGTAAGGCATCGTGTAGTGGAAGCATTTCCCTACCAGCCAAGCCAACAGCCAAAGGGCATGAGGCAAGGCCGCGACAACGACTCCCAGAATTAGGGCGGCTATGAGCGTGATTAAGAGCATAGCATTATAGTTCCGTCACGAACTCTTCCATCGGTTTGCGTTTGAAGTGCATTATTCTTTGTCAATGTTTACAATAGTGTATTTCCTTGTTCCGAGGCCAATCTGTTCGGCGTACTCCACAGTATGGGTGCCGTGTTTCTTGTTGATGCGCTCCTGCAAAGGTTGGGCATCGTCGCCTTGGCTGCTGACGTGGTTGAACACAAGGTCGAGGCAGGCTTGGTCGAGGGCTACAGGATCGGTAGAGGCCAGAATGCCGATGTCTTTAATGCGTGGTGCTGCAGGATGCCCGTCGCAATCGCAGTCCACCGACATGTTGTTCATCACGTTGATGTAGATGATGTCCTTGCCTTCCTGCTTGAAATAGTCGTGTACGGCCTGTGCGGCAGCGGCCATCGACTCAAGGAAGTCGTCTTGTTTGGCAATCCTCCAATGTTTTTGGCTCTTGCCAGCAGAGTGGATGTAAAGCTTTCCTGCACTCGAAGCTACGCCAATCGACTGGTTCTTCAGCACGCCGCCGAAGCCGCCCATCGCGTGACCCTTGAAATGGGCCAGGTTGATCATGAAATCGTAGTTCTGCAAATGCGAGCCGACGATGTCGTATTGCAGATGTTTGGTGTCGGTGACGGGTAGTTGTATCTCGCCCTCTTCGTCCATGATGTCGACGGTAGCGATGTCATTATAGCCGCGCTCGGCAATTGCTTTGCGGTGCTTCTCGGTGTCGTTACGGTTGCCGCCATAGGCCGTGTTGCACTCCACGAGGGTGCCGTTCACCTTCTGCACCAGGTTTTTGATGAGTTCAGGGCGCAGGTGGTTGCTCTTCTCCGACTCGCCTGTTGAGATTTTCACCGCCACGCGACCATGGGCTTCCACACCCAAGGCTTCATAAATGTGCACCAGCCCTTCGGGACTGATGTCGGTGGTCATATAGACCGTTGCCGCCTCGCCTTCGGTGGTAGGTGGGGCAGGCTGATAGTTTTGTGCATGGCATGAGGCCATTCCTAAAGTGCAAATGAGTGCCATAACGTAAGTGATTTTAGTCATTGTATTGTTGTTTTGATGATAATAACATGTCGCAAAGATAAAAAAGATTCGGATATAGGGTATGTAAAAACCGCCGCAAAGGTCAACCCCTGCGGCGGCATAAATTATTTCCGCTCATGCCTAAACACCCACTCCAGGCGTTCAGCCGTAAACGACTGCTCACAAGTCTGCGGATGGTTGAGGCCTGGGATGATGTCGAACATTACCTCGCCGTCAGCGGCTCTTACAGCATCAACGATCAATGGAAAATCTTTCCGAGGTTTTTCGTCTTCTGCACCACCAAGAGTAACATATAGCGGGGTATGTGCGACTACTTTGGGGTCAAAATGGAGATACATCCCAGAGGCGATGAGTGCAGCAGCGAAGGTGTTGGGGCGCTCGTTCAGCAACCGCCACACACCGCCACCGCCCATCGAGGCTCCAAACACATAAGCGTGTTGAACATCGGTGCTGTCGGCATAGAGTTGCAACAGCTCCTTCACGGGGCCAAGATAAGATTGGTGCCTCCGATTGCCTGCCCAAGTTCTGTCGGAGGGACATTGCGGAACCAGAATAATAGCATTCATACGATGCTCTACCAAATAGTTGTATATCGAATCAATGGCCTTTTGCCGCTGGAATTGCGCGATGTTGTCGGTTCCGCGACCGTTGGCACTATGCATATACAGCACGAGCCACGGCTTGCCCGCCAGCGAGTCAGGGTTGATGCGAGCCACACGGTAGGGCAGAAGGCTGCTGGCAGACTCTAGCTGACGTGCCTCGTAATGCTCGTCAATCTGGACTGAGCTCATCGACGATTCCGGATAAGACTTTCGGCTGCAGCCAAGAAATGTCGCAATCGCAAGCAATAACAATAGTTGGAACTTTTTCATGGTATGGGCATTTTGCCGCAAAGATACTCTTTTTTCAACATTCAGCAAAACTTACTACAACGGCGTCAGTGTGCTTTATTCCATTCATTGAGAGAACAAACAATAATCTTCCCTGAGCCGCCGTTATTCAATGAAAAATAGCATTTTAAATGAAGAAAACACAGTTATTAATCCTGTTAGGCGGGCTTCTGCTCTTGTTTGACGGCTGTCAAAAAGACAACATCGTCACCATCGACCCTGTCGTAGTTGAAGATGCCGATGACGACATCGCGAACACCTCTTTTACCCAAACGGTGTATGTGGCATTTTCCGAGAGCAGCAATGCTTCCGTGACAGGCACCAACGACGATTTTGCGGTCATAGTGAGCGGAAACCATGTGACTTTGGTGTATTCGGGCGATGAATATGTGATGTACGAACTGTCGGGCACGGCAACGGACGGGTGTTTCAAACTATACAGTAGCAGAAAACAAGCCCTTGCCTTGAACGGCTTGAACCTGACCAACCCCAACGGCGCGGTCATCGACATCCAAGGCGGACGCACCTTTGTGCTTCTCAGCGAAGAAAACGCGCTTTCAGGAGGCGCGGCAACCACTGACGATAGCGAAAACTACACGTTGTTTAGCGAGGGTTCGCTTGTGTTTTGCGGTAGCGGCAGCCTTGATGTCACCAACTCGGGCGCAGGTTGCAAGGGCATTTCGTGCAACAGCAACGGATCTTTCACCAATGGCACCGTTTCGGTGACCGTTACGGGCAACAACACCAGTAGCAAGTCGGCCAAAGCCATCAAGTTTGACGGCAATCTGGTGTTTACGGGTGGCAAAGTCGTAGCCAAGAGCACCGCTCACGAAGGCATTGAGGCTAAAGGCACGATTACCATAAACGGTGGTGAGATATACAGCTATTCGCAATCGGACGATGCCTTCAACTCGGGCGGCGACTTCACCATTTCGGGCGGCTATGTGTATGGCCAGTCGGCAGGCAACGACGGCCTCGACGCCAACGGCAATTGTTACATCAAGGGAGGTGTGTTGTATGCTATCGGAAGCCGATCCCCCGAGGTTGCCATTGACGCTAATTCCGAAGGCGGTTACAAACTCTATGTGGAGGGCGGCACACTCGTCGCCATCGGCGGACTGGAAAGCGGCTCGTCACTTTCACAAAGTTGCTACCAAGCCTCGTCGTGGTCGCAAAGCACCTGGTATGCCTTAACTGTAGGTTCCACGACATACGCTTTCAAGACCCCTTCAAGTGGTGGCACACCTTTGGTGGTATCAGGAGCCTCTACACCTACGCTCACCTCAGACGTTTCGGCAAGTGGCGGCACAGCGTATTTTGAGGGCTTGTTTTACGAAGATGCAACGGTCAGCGGCGGCTCGTCGGTCAGCCTGTCGTCTTATACGGGCAGCAACGGCGGGGGAGGTGGTCCTGGCGGTGGCGGTCATGGACCGTTTTAGTTTAGAGTTGAGTGTTTAGAAATGCGAAGCATTCGACGGAGTCAATTTAGAGTTATGAAGATTAGGATAATCATATTATTGGGATTGTTTATTCCCGTTTTGGCATCGGCCCAGACCGACACTGCCCTTAATCCGGAATTTGGCGGCAGAATCTCTCTGTCAGTGGACAAGAAAATCACCAGAGGCCTACAGGTCTCTTTAGAGGAAGAGGTGCGCTTCGACAACAACTTCAGAAGCTTCGACCGCCTGCAAACCACCGTTGGGTTGAACTACAAGGTACACCCGAACATCAAATTAGGTCTCGGTTACGCCCTAATCAACGGCTATGGTGCCAACTCCGAATCGTTCAAGAACCCACGCCACAGGCTGATGGCCGATGTGACGGGGACGCTGCACCTCGGACAATGGAACCTCTCCTTGAAAGAACGTTTCCAAGTGACGCGACGCACGGGCGACTACAACATCTACCAGAACCCACAAAATGCCCTGACACTAAAGAGCCGATTGAAGGTACAATACAAAGGCTTCGGTGCGGTGTTGCCATACGCCTATTTCGAGCTGCGCAACTACCTCAACGCGCCTGTCATTGAGGCGGCTTTCGATGGTTCCACCTACTACACCCTCGATGATTATTCCGAAACGGGCGAGCCAGGCTGGTTCCTAAAAGGTTTCAACGGTGGTTATGTCAACCGTCTGCGCGGCTCGCTTGGCATCGACATCAGGCTTGACAAGCGAAGCACCTTGAATTTCTACCTCTTGGGCGACTATTGCATCGACAAGGAAGTGGATGCCAACGCCGAAGGCACCAAGTTGAAGTCCTACACCAAAGAGACCGGCTTCCGAGGCTGGATTGGTGCAGGGTACGAGTTTGCGTTTTAATTGAATGACAAACCGCCGCAAAGGCACAAGACTCTTACGGCGGTAATTGTGGTCAATTTATCGGTGCCTGAATCACCGACATTTTAAACCAAATCAAATGGTTACAGCGTCATTACTCGTTTCATCTCCAGATTTTCGTAGCCCTCGGGGCAGTGAGTGGAGAGATAGACCGTAGGATTGTTCTTGATGAACTCACGGACACGGTCGAGGGTTTCTCGGGCAGCAACTTTGTCCTCGAAGATGATTGAGAGCTTGTTAGCCTTCAGGGCGGCATCGCAGTAGGTGATGTCGCCATGAAACATATAGTAGTGGCTGTCGTTTTCCAGAATGACGATGCTATTGCCTTTGGTGTGGCCCTTGGCCTCGATAAAATAGAGGCCTTCAGCAATTTTTTCACAGGCGGGGAAGTTCTTGTAGTGTCCGTCCTTATAGCTGACGCGGACGATGTTGTCGCCTTCCAGTTTCATCGCGTCGGCATCTTCGGGCGAGATGTACACCTTGGCGTTGGGGAACTCGGCAATGCAGTCCGAGTGGTCTCCATGCTTGTGGGTGACGAGGATTTTCGTCACCTGTTCAGGCTTGTAGCCCAACGCTGTGAATGACGCCATATAGTCATTCACCTTGTCGCCCATGTAGAGCGGTGCGCCCAGCTTTTTGGCTGGGGCCGATGCGCCCGTCTTGAAGCCTGTGTCGATGAGGATGACCTCCTCGCCCGTGTCGATAAGGAAATTCTGGAGCGAGCTGCGGTAGATGATTTGCTCGTCGAATGCCTCTTTGCCTTCCTCACCGCCAAAGGCGAAACTCTGATTCATAAAGCCGTGGTCAAACATGCGCACGGCTTTGATAGCCTTGATTTCCATAATTCCTGATTTATTCTTCTACTGGGGTGAATTTCTCTTTTTTACGCTTGCAACGCGGACAGCGCCATGTGTCGGGCAGTTCCTCGAATGGCGTGCCGGGTGGGATGTTCTGCTTGGGGTCGCCCTTTTCGGGATCGTAAGTGTATTTGCAAGGACATTTATACTTTGCCATAATAACTGTTGTTTTAGTGATTAAAGGGGAGAGCCGAGGCCCTCCCCGTGAAGAAAAAATTCATCTGCCTCAAACAAAGAGATGCTTCATTTGAAGTCGGATTTTTCAGTTGGCCGGAGCCCACTTGCAGCGGACGGGAGAGACGATGGCGCCTTCCTTTTTCAGGGCATCAAAGGCCTTGTCCACCACTTTACGGTCGAGGCCGGTGATTTCAGCGACTTTGCCCGCATTGACAGGCTCGCCGATTTCGCGCATGGCTTTCAGTACTTGTTCTTTTGCTTCCATTTTTGTTCGGATTTTATTGGTACTTGGTAAATTGATACTTTTCTCTCAGTTCGGCTTGCTTTTCAGGCGATGCCGAGGTGATATAAGACTTCCAGCCTGGGCAGAAGTTGATATGCCAACGCCAGAAGCGGCCTATCAATGATTGGGGTTTCGCGTCGTAATGGGCCCGAATCTTACAGTTTTCGCAGGGATGTGCCATAAGGTTACATCTGTTTCATCAGCCAGTTCTGTGCGCCAATCTTCTCGATCATTTCGAGTGTGCCCTGACTCCAGTAGAGGTCTTCTTCCTCGTCGGCAAGATAGGCCTTCAGAAGGTCAAAGGTGAGATAGTCCTCGCATACCGAACCCATGCACTTGCGTAACAGCTCCACGCCCGGTTCCTGAATCTTCAGGTCCTCCTTGATGTACTCCACAGGGTCGTAGCACAGCGCGCGTGCCTCGTGCTTCTCCACCTTCACCTCGCCGCCCAGGTCGAGGATGCGGTCGATGAACTTCTCCACCCATTCCATCTCCTCGTTGTAGTGGCCGATGTACTTCTCGCCCAGCTTCGTGAAGCCCTGAGCCTTGAAAATCTGTCCCTGTACCTTGTGTACGAATGCGCCTTCCGAGAGGCCTGTTACGAAGAACTGTAATGCTTCGATTGATTTCTGTTTGTCCATGATTTGTTTATTTAGGTTAATACTAATGTTAGTTGTTATCTGGGTGCAAAATTGCACATTATAATTTATACAATTACAAGCTCAAACGAAACAAAAACCGACTGAAACGAAACAGATTAAAAAATTCGTATCTTTGCGCAGAAAATATGTACGACTATGTACAGTTTGAAGGAATTTTGGCAACTGAGAAACCTGCCCGTGCCCGAAGGGGAATGGGACGGGAACATCATCTGTCTGGAGACCAACGTGGAGTGGACATTCGGCACGAACAAGACGCACGCGTTCCTGTCGTGCTACACCTTTACGATTGTCACGCGCGGCTGGGTTACCATATTGTATAATAATCGTGAACTGACGCTTCGCGAGGGCGACCTTTATACCTATTCGCCCGGTTTCGAGGTTGTCGTCCTCTCGTCCTCCAGCGATTACAGCGGCATCTGTCTGCTGGCCGACGAGCACTTCACGCTCAGTCTGCCCACGGTGCGCGATGCCATCCGCACGGCCTACTTCACGGTGGTGGAACTCACCTCGCCCGTACTTTCGCTAAACACCGACGATTTCCGCCGCCTGCGCGAACTGTTGCAGATGATGATTCACTATCAGCAGATGGGACTCCCGCTGGCTAATGACAGCCTGCGCATGCTCTATAACCTTTTCCTCACCGACCTCTCCACCATCCAGCAGCACAGCATCCGCGAGCACCGCTTCCCCAAGCGCGTCGAGGAAATCTTCCTCGGATTCCAGGGGCTGCTGCCCCAGCATTTCGCCGAGCACCACGACATCGGTTTTTACGCTTCAGAACTCTGCATCACCACCACCTACCTCTCGCGTGTCGTCCGCCAGGTGTCAGGTGGCCGCACCGTCGTCGATTACATCAACCAAATGCTGCTGATGGAAGCCGTATTCCTTTTGCGCCAGACCTCGCTGAGCATCACCCAAATCTCTGAACGCCTCCATTTTGCCGAAGTCACCACCTTTGCCCGTTTCTTCCAACGCATGAAGGGCATGACTCCGAGGGAGTTTAGGAAAGGGAAATGATACAGGTCGGCAGTCGCTCCGCAATCGATCATTTCATGCCAGCTCGTCTCGTTATTCTGAAGGTACAACGGTCGCCTCCCCTGAGAATCGTATTCTCAATCTGGACATCGAATTGGCTGTCTGGTTCAAGCTGTGACAAAATAAATAGAATGCTCTGTCGCGAACACTCGCATTGTTCAGGATTGTTCCTTAGTCCACATTTTACCTTAGGGCACGTACATTCCAGATAACTCAGTTCATAAATCTTTCCTGGCTCAATCACCCTACCCGTATAGGACTTGCT
>JAEEGL012243934.1_pt1 | contig 19552 bp, 16 predicted proteins | sample 9134231 | NCBI WGS metagenome assembly JAEEGL01 (sample SAMN16246548, study PRJNA631951) | gut metagenome | biome: gut microbiome; feature: rumen; material: fiber-attached | host: Bos | place: Iran: Karaj | collected 2018-10 | reverse complement strand
CTAAACAAAAAATAAAATCTAAAATAAAAAGAACATCTAAAAAACTTAGAAGATGGATGATTAATAATAATGCTTCTAGTGAAAGAGCTATTAAATGTGTAATTAGAAAATTTAATAAAAAGTTTTTTTCTTTAGAAAATAAAAATGAATTAACTTGGCAATTATGGTATTTTCCAATTATAAATACTAGTCAAAGTTTACATGAAATAGATCTATATTTTCAAGATAATTTAAGATATATAAATACTGGAAAACATAATAAAAAAAATTATAATCTTAAATATTCTACTTTAAAAGAATATGGTTATAAATCTTTAGTAAATGAATTTTATAAGTTTAAAAAAAATATGTAATTTTACATATTTTTTTCTGTTAAATCATTTATAATTACACCACATAATATAATTTGTAAACAACCATATATTATAATAAATGGACTTATTATTTCACCTAAAAACATATAATCTAAAATGACTGAACCTATACTTAATATAAATTCAAATATGAGTCTATATTTCTTTTTATTTTCTAAATTTTTTGATGCTAAAAGATAGGAAAACACTATTGGACCTATTACCGCAACTATAAAAAAAGGTGCTGCTATAATTACCCAACCAGATAAATTTTTATCCATACTATTATATTCAATTATTAAATAATAAATACAATAAACAAGTGATAAAATATATGATACATATATTAATATATATTCTAACTTACTTAATTTATTATTACAATTTTTATATTTTTTTATATTTTTCATAGTTTACCTAAATATCATATAAATTATTTATTATTTTATATTTTGAATCCTTAATACTATTTGTTCTATCCATTAACATAACATCAAAACCTTTTAATTTAGCTGCGTCTAAATTTTCTTCAATATCATCAATAAATAAAGCTTCTCCTTCTTTGATATTATAATCATTATTAGGATAATCAAATAAAACTAAGTCTCTTTTTAAATAACCATATAAAGAAGATATATAAATTTTATCAAAAAAATCATATAAATTATAATATTTTAAATATGGTATTATACATGGCCAATTATCTGTAACCATTATTAATTTATATTTCATTTTTAATTCAGTTAATTCTTTCATAACATTATCATATAACTTAAATCTATCCATATTATAAGTTCTATAAAAAGCAAGTTGCTTTGATATTTCAATATTATAATCTGGATAATCAAGATTTCTTAAAATATTATCATAAAATCTAATAAACATTTCATACTCTTCATCTAAAGTTAATATAACTTCATTTAAAATATGTCTATTTTTTTCTATTAACTCATTAAATTTATCCATATCTATTTTATTGATATCAATTAATTCAAAAAATTTAGGTGTTATATTCCAATCATTTGATGGAGAATAAGCTAAAACTTTTCCAAAATCTAAAACTATATATTTATACATATTATCACCTTTTATTTACAATAAATAGCAAATCTAACAATTTCATCTTTATCAAATGACTTACCATAACTTGTAGATGTATAACCATAACTTCTATCTTTATAAATAACCCTACTTTTTTCTCCTAATTTAGAATAAATGTGTAATTTATGATATTTTTCATTACCACTTACATCTTGGACAACTAATATTTCATCATCACATATTTTATATCCTTTATAAGGATCTTCTTCTAAAGTTTTAGGAAAATTAGAGTTTTTAAAATCAACTAATTTAATTTCAAAATCATTACTCTCTTCTGCTTCTATTGTTCTTAATTTATCAGTAATCCAATAAACAACATAATTTCCAAATTCTTTATAAGTATAAGATTTATAAGCAACTCCATCACTACTAACACTTATCTCATCAACTAAATAACCATTAGAATAATTTTCAATAACGAGAGATATAGAATCTTTATTATCATAGTATGTTTTAAAATTATTTTTAATTTTATTTAATAATTCTCTAAATCCATTTATATAACTCTCACTTGTAATTTTTTTATCAGTTTCATATACCAAAGTTAATGTACCAATTTCAGAATTATTAATTACATCTTCTAGTGAATTAATATTATCATCCATACCTAATAATGATTTACCTTTAAAATAATAATCTGAATTATCTAACATAACCTTTTTAACATTTGGAAGTCCATAACTCAATAAGTTGTCATCAACAAACTTATTTAAAATAGGACTCATTATATTTTCATATGTTAATTCATCTTTAATTTTACCATTATGATATAAAATACCATATCTTTTACCTTGATAATTAAAATAAGCTGAAACTAATCCAATATAAGATGGACAACTATAAATATTTTCAGTATTTTCTGCATTAACAGTATCAACTTCATTAATGCCATAGTATTTAGATAAATACTCTTTCATTTCTTTTTCTGCTTTTTCTTCACCTTTTCTTATTTCTTCTTTCTCGTCACTACAGAAACAACCTGTTAATGAAAATATAATTATAAATAAAAATACTAATTTTTTCATTTCAAACTATTTAGCCTTTCCTCTTCTAACTTACGTTCTAATTTAAGATTTTCTTCCTTCTTCAATAATTCTTGTTCAAATTCAGAATCAAATAAAGAATTATTTACATTATTATTTACATTTTCTTTAGTCAATACTTGGTCAATAATTTGTAAATTAAAATCTATTCCTGAATTCATGTTAGAATAAACAAATTCATAATCTTTATCTGGTAAATCAAAGAATAAACAACCATAATTACAAACAGGTACTTTAGGATTATAACTAAATCTCTTATCAGGTTCACCATCTTTAGTTAAAAATTTATAACTTTCACCTATTACAATAGCATCACTTGGTCTAGTACCTTCTTCTTTACATTCATCATATGTATTAGTAATACCAATACTATTGTAACTATATCCTTTAGCTAAACCACCTTTTTCAATAACGATATAAGAAGGTGTGAAATAAAGTTTTTCGTTTCTTAATTTTATATAATGCATATTTGCTTTATTATTAACATACCAAGGATATTTTTTAGATACTTTAACTGTTTCTCTCATTGTTTTATTTTCATTAATAGCCCATACTACTTTATTTTTAGATAACTTAATTAAAATATCATTCATATTATTATATAAAATTTTACCTTGTTCAGTCGCATCAAAATCAATTGTAACTCTATTAATTAACATTATTAGTTTAATCAATAAACCTAAACCACCTATTATTAAAAATAATTTACTTATAAAAAATAATACAGCAAATAAAACTAAAATAGTTGAAAATATATCTAAAGCTTTTCTACTTTTAATTTTTTTAATAAAATCTTCATTATTTAAATTAGTATAATTTGAATATGAATTATAATTTGTATAATTATTAGCCATATTAGCATTATAACTAATACCTGTATTATTTACACCTTGATTAGCATTGTAATTAATATTTTGATATGGTTGATTTTGGTAAGTATTTATATTACTCTTAGTAGCATTATAATTACTTACATTTTTATCTGTTTTCACTGTTTTAGTTGTAGTTTTTTTAGTTGTAGTTGTTTTCTTTTTACTACCACCTAAATTTTGAGTATAAGATAAACCAGTACCAGGTATAGATACTGTTGAAGTCGTTCTACCAGTAGCAGATCTACTAATTCTAACTCCTTTTTTACCAACACTATAACCTACACCTGAATTACTTAAGTTTAATCTTAAACCACCCAAATTAATACTTTTTCTAAAATTTAATCCCATATAACACCTACTTATCTAATGAATCAATATAATTAGTTAATTTATTTAATTCAATTTCACTGTTTTTCCACCAATTTGGTGTCCAAATTCTATATATAGTAAATCCTCTTGTTTCTAAATATTTTTGTCTATGATAATCTCTTTCACGAGCAACTTTATAGTTATCATATAAATCTTTATCACATTCAATTCCAAGTATATTTTTAGTACCTGTTTTATCTTTAACAACAATATCTATTTTATTATCTGTAACACCATAATCGGTTTCAATATTATAGCCTTTTTCTATTAATTTGTTTGCTACATTTAGATATGTTTTATCTCTTTTATTTTCACTTGTTAAAGGAAGTAAAATAGATTCAATTAAATTTTTATCTCCTTCTGAAACAGCTTTAGCATATCTTAAATACTCTCTAAACAATTTTGGACCATTATTTTTAGTATTATTTACTTCTAATTCTTCTGGTTCAATTGAAGTAATAACATATACTTTTTGTTTAGCTCTTGAGATAGCAACATTTAATCTATTTTCACCACCATCTTGGTTTAACCAACCAAAATTGATATTAACTTTACCATTTTCACCTTTTGCATATCCAATACAGAATATTATAATATCTCGCTCATCACCTTGAACAGTTTCAATATTTTTAACAAAAAATCCTATATTTTCACCATTATTAGTTCTATGTTCTTCTTCAGTTAATTTAATTGAAAAATCTGAATCAATACTCTTTTCTTTTTCAATTAAATCTTCAATTAAATTCATTTGAGAAGAATTAAATGTAATAACACCAAATGTCTCATTATTTTTTCTATTATTTAATATTTCTTTAACTAATCTAACTACTTCATTAGCTTCTTCTATATTCTTTTTATCAATAAATGAACCATTTACTTTTATTCTTTCAATTGGTTTACCATCATATGGATAATTAGCCATAACAAGTAATTTATTTTCATAAAACGCTGTATTTGAGAATGCTATTAATTCTTCATATTTAGATCTATAATGATAATTTAACATTGTATGTTTATATTTATATCTAGCTGCATCTAATAAACTTTCATATTCTAAGAATCCATCTGTTATTTCTTCTTCATCTATTTCATCTAGGATTCTTCCTTTACCTAAACTAGAAGGTTTTAGTTGTTTTTGATCTCCCGCTACTATTACTTTTTTAGTTCTATAAATAGCAGGAATTGCTTTTTCAACATATAATTGTGAAGCTTCATCAAATATTACTAAATCAAATAGATTTTTTTCAAAAGGTAATACATCTGATACTACTTCAGGAGTCATCAACCATATTTTAATTGAATCAAATAATTCTAGTTTAAATTTCTCCATAAATTTTGTAACTGACATTTTTCTTTTTCTATTAACTACTTCTTCTATTTTACTTAATTTATTATTTCCATTTAAATCATTAGCTAAAATTAGTAATTCATTATAAGCTAATTTCTTAGTTAATTCTCTTTTTTCAATTATATTTTTCTTTATATTTTCTCTTATACTATCAAAGTTATTGATATAATTTATAATTGATAAATTATTCTTTTCAAATTCATTAATTTTTTCATATAAAATTGTATTATAAATATATTTATTACTATCTTTAAAACTAAATCCTAAAGACATTACTTTAATAATTAAATTTAAATACTCTTTTTCATTAATACTTAATTCATCATATTTAAATTTAGATGAAATATATTTATCATATTCTGTTAAAAATAATTTAATATTTTCTATATTATTTTCTAAATTAGTATAATCTAATTTATCAAAGTATTTTAAAATTAAATCTTGTTTACTTTTTAATTCTTTTTTATTAAATAATTTTTTAAATGAAGAATAACTATTAAATTTTTTATACTCTTCTTCTACTTCTTGTAAAGCTAATCTAAAATCAATTATTTCACTTTCAGATAAATTAGTTTTAATACTTAAAAGATAAGGTTTATTATTTCTAATATTCATATAATAAATTAATGATTCTTCATCTTTTTCATTAAATAAATCTTTTAATTTAGTTAATTCTGGATATTTATAATATGAAATATTACCTAAATTTTGTTTTAAAAATTTATAATTTTTAAGTTCAGTCATATCTAATAGATTTAATTTAGTTGAATTACTATATAAATCATATATAGAACAATCAAAATCATTAATTTCATATATTTTCTTAGATATTTCTTTAAAATAATTAATATCTTTATCAATATTAGTTATTTTTTCTTTTATTTCATTTATATTTGTTTTAATACTCTCATTACTTTTATATGTAAATTCATTAGTTTGTTTTAATGAAGAAATTATATTATTAATTTGATCATAAAAATAATTTTTATTTTTAACATCATCAATCATTATTGAATATTTAGATAAATTACCTAACCTAGAATATATAACATCCAAAGCTGTTTTCTTTTCAGAAACCATTAAAACCTTTTTATTATTTAAAATACTTTGAACAATTATACTTGTTATTGTTTGTGATTTACCAGTACCAGGAGGTCCTTGTATTACTAAGGCTTCATTATTTTCAATTTCGCTTAAAGCCTTTTCTTGAGCATAATCTAATTCATTAATATAATATAAATTATTTTCTTCTACTTCTTCTATATCTTTATATTCTAGTTTTTCACCAACTAATAATTCTTTGATTAATTTAGTAATATCTTCATTTTTAATCATTTTTTCAAAATCTTCATACATAGATGTTACATATGTAGAATAAATACCTAAAACCATATATTTTTTAATTTCTAAATAACCACTTTTATATTTAGGAAATTCACTATATTTATTTTCTAAAAATTTCTCTAATTGACATTCATTATTATTAATATATAAATTATTATTAGTATAAAAACTTATCATATCATTAAAGTAATTATCTACATTATATTCTTCTATTTCATTACTAGGTAATACTAAATTTTTACCATTAAATTTATTATTAGCAAGTATTAAAGTTGTATTATAAAGTATTTCTCTATTAGTATCATTTTTTAAATAAATACCATCATTATTTCTAATTAGTTCAACTGGATATAACATTAAAGGAGCTTTAATCATAAAATCTTCTTGTTCTAATTTACCTTGTACAAAAGGATAAGTTATAAATAATTCGTTATTACCAGTTTCTACTTCTATTTTATTAACTTGTCTAATTAATTTTAATACATTTTTAAAATCTGTATCATCTATATTACTAGTATCAATTATTTTTATTTTTCCACTTAATTGTTTAGTTATAAATTCTTCTACTTCATTTACATTTTTAACTAATTTAACTAAATCTAATGTATAATCTTTATTAATTTTACTAGAATATAATAATCTATTTCTTTGATTAATATCTACTAATCTATTTTCTAATTTTTGTAAGATTATTTTTTCATTTTCATTTATATCACATTTAGATATATTAGTATATTTCTTAATTATATCTATAAATAAATCTCCATAATTATTTACAAAAATATTACCAATCCCACTTATTTTTAACATGTCTTCTTTAGTTACTGGTTTATACCTAACTAATAGTTCTAAAACTTCATCATCACATATTTTAGTTCTTGTACTTAAAGATTTATTTTGTAAATCTTGTCTTAAATTTAATAATTCATTATATAATTTTGTATTCATTATTTATCACCTAACTTACTTGATATTATAAAACCTATACCTAATAGTAATATACCTACTACTAATTCTAGAGGTATAAAAGTATAACTTATTTTTGAAAATGTTGAAAGTGGAATTGCGAATAAACTAGCAGTTATGAACCCAAATACACCATAATAGGTTTTATTTTCATATTTTTTAAATAATAATTCAATTAATTTAGCAAAACCAATAATACCTACTATTAAACCAATTCCAAATACCAAAGCAAGTATTAAATTATTACCTAAATCATTAAAATGAGATAATTCTTTTACTAAGCTTATTATTGGATAATAATAACCTAATAACATCATTACAAGTGATCCAGATATACCTGGTATAATCATTGTACCACTTGCGATTACTCCTACTATAAATAGTTTTAAATAACCTAATAATCCTAAATTATTTAATGTAACTTCACCGGATGAATCACCATTTAATAAAGACATTATAACGACTAATGAGAAAGTAATTAAAAATATTAACCAATTTGATATATTTTTTTTATTTTTAATTTTTTTATAACTAAATGGTACTCCACCTAATACCAAACCAACAAAGAATAAAGTTGTAGCAAGTGGAAAATTATTATATGATGCATCTATTATTCCACTTGATATTAATATTGATAGTAACATACCTATACCTATTGGTAAAATAAATAAAATATTTTCTTTTATATTTTTAGTAAAGTGACTAATTGTATTTATTATTTTTTCATATAGACCAACAATTAAAGCAATTGTACCACCTGATACACCAGGTATTACATTAGCAAGTCCTATAAAAAATCCTTTTATTATTAATATAATGTTTTTCATATTTTCACCTATATATTATTTTATCATTTTTTTATAAATAAAAAAAGAATATTTATTAAACATCAATAAATATTCCTATTATTCCAACTATTATAGGTAAAATACTTGTTAACATTACCCATTTACCTAAATTTCTTAATTCTTCTTTACTAGCATTCTTATTATAAGCTTTCCATATTAGTAATTCACTATTATGTCCTGTATAAATATATAATCCAGCTAATATAATTAGAAAAGCAAATATAAACATTAATATTGTTAAACCATTCATATTACATTCCTTTTAATATTGATCCAACAAACCAAATATCATTATTATTCTTATCTCTAATAATAAATATAAATGGTTTATTAAATTTAATTTCTACATTTTCTTTAGTTGAAATTGCATTTTTACTAACTATTATAACAGTAGTTGCTGAAGCTTTAACTCCTTTTTCAGCTAAATCTATATTAGCTTTGTGTATAGCATCAGATACATATAAATTAGTTCCTATTCCACTTAAATCAGCACTAGGTTTAAATATTTCATTAACACCTAATTTTTTTAAATCATTTACTAAATCTAATTTATATTCAAATTTTAATTTAGGAAATGATAGTTTCAATTGATTATCTTCACTAGTTTTAACTAATTTTTTATATAATTCATCTATTTTTTCATTTGATAATTCACTAACATACTTATCTATATCATTAGGCATAAGCGCTAGTAATTCTAATTCAGTATTATTAACAGGCTCTAAATCTAAACTAATAGCTGATATATTATCGTCTTTATAATATAAAGCATCACTTGAATATGTATTATGCATCATTGATATATCTTCTTTTGAACCATCTTTTGAATAAAATATTTCATTAAAAGTTAAATTCTCATCAAATTCAATTTTCCATTTTACATCAATAGCTAAAGCATTAATTAATGCTAAAACTGTATCTTGATCTAATTGATTTTCATCTAATGCATTCTCAATTAAACCTAATGTTTTATTATAAATCCATTCATTTACTTTATCTGGTGTTTCAAAAGTATCATATAAAACTTCAGAATCATATTTATCTTTTAATAATTCAATATATTCTTTTTTTATTTCATTTTTATTTTTTTCATTTATAAATATTGAGTTAGCAAATGATAATTCATTACTTGATTTATATTTATTAACATTATTAGTAAATAATTTATCTAACTCATCTTTTGTTTTACCATTAGCTCCTTCTTTTAGCATTGAAAAAGCTGTATTTATAGAAAGTGGACTATAAATTATATTGTTATCTTTTAATTCTAATTTTAAAAGCTCAAAATTTGAATTAATTTTTTTGTTTTCCATATTTTCTTTATTTGTTTTACTACATCCTGTTAAACATATCATCATAGTAAGTGATATAATTAATAATTTTTTTAACATATATTTCTCCTTTAAATTTCAGGTTCAAATGTTTGTTCATAAAAATTTTGATCATTTTCCCAATTATTTGGTTTAGTTAAAACACCCATAAACCATATTTCTTTTGTATTCTTATCTCTTATTACAAATACAAATGGTTTGTTAAACTCTATTTCAACAAATTCTGATTCAGGTTTCATAGATGAGACATCTAAAGTTAGAGCAGTTACTGCAGCTGCTTTAATACCTTTTTCTGAAAAATCTATTGTTGCTTTATGAATAGCATCTGAAACATATAAATTTTTAGAAATTTTACTAAAATCTGCTTCAGGTGTAAATGTTTTATTTAATCCTAAATCTTGTAAATCTTTTTTAAAATTAAGTGAATGATCAAATTTAAATTTAGGTATTGATAATCTTAGTTTTAATTCTTTTCCATTTAATTTACTTTTAGTACTTATTTTAGTTAATTTTTTAGAAACTCTATTTAATTCTTTATTATCAAAAGTTTTAATATAACTAGTTATATCATTAGGCATAATTGCTAAAAACTCTAAACTAGTAGTTCCTTCTTTCTTTAAATCTAAACTAACAGCTTTAATTTCTTCATCAGTATAGTATGAAGCATAATCAGAGTAAGTATTATGCATCATGGTAGCTAAATAATTAGATCCATCAATTAAAGTAAAATCTCCTTCAGTAGTATTTTGTGTTTTAAATTGATTCATCCATTCTAAATCAATAGCTAAAGCATTTACTAAAATTAATTTAGTTGAAGGATTAATACTATCTAATACTCTATCAATTAGACCTAATGTGTTTTTATTAACCCAATTATTAATATTTATTGGTGTTGTAAAATCATCATAATTTATTTCAGCATTATATTTTTCTTTTAAAGTTTTAATATAACTATCTTTAACGCTTGCTTTAAAATCATTACTAATAAATAAAGTATTAGCAAGTGATAAATTTTCTGTATTTTTTATTTTTTTTGGAATATCAAATGAAAATAAATTATCTAATTCTTCCTTAGTTTCACCTTTAGCTCCTTCTTTTAACATTAAAAAAGCTGATTTTATTGATAAAGGACTATAAATAATATTTTCTCCATTAAATTCCATATCTAAATACTTATATATAGAAACAATACTATCTTTTTGTTGTTGTTTTTGTTTTTCTCTTACTTTATCTTCCTCTTTAGCATCAAAAGAAATATAAATAGACCCACCTATTATTAAAAATATAACAATTATTATTAATAAAATTCTTTTATACATAACTACTCCCTCTATGTTAAAATACTTAACAAAATAATTAATACTATTCCTATTATAAATAATACTAATTGCAAAATATATGATTTATATTTAACAAATAAAAAGTTTTTTTTCTTAAATTCCTTTTTTCCTACAATTTCATTATATTTTATAACCGCATCATTTCTTAAATCATAAGTATATTTTTCAAAAGAATTATTTGTTGTAAGATTTCTTATTTGATTACCATCTTTATACTTTTTCTTTATGATTAAGATATCACATAAATATATTTCTTCTCTTAAAATTTGTTTTTTTATTTCTATATTTGTTGAAACATGATTTATAAATTTATATGCTTGAATACATTCAATTAATTTTAAATGAATATCTAATAACTCTTTTAAAGATAATATTTCGTATTCATAAATATCTACTAAATAATTTTGAATCAATTTAATACCTTTTATTGATTCACTACAAATTTGATCTATTTTATCTAAATCACCATATTTTTCAATAATATAAAATGATTCTTTAAAAGCATTAATTATTTGACTTATACCATCTTTTATATAATTTGAAGTTAATGAATCACATATACCTCTTCTTAAAACAGCTATACAGTTATTTGGTTCTAATTCAACTATTTTACTATATTGTTTATATGCTTCATCAAATTCTTTTGTATTATAATATCTTTCAGCTAATACAATATAATTTTCTAGTTTAGGTAAATTACTAATTTCAACATTTCCTAAAACTTCTATCTTATATCTAGTAATTGCATCATCAACAATAATTTGAGTACGACAAAATTCACATGTTACTTCTCTTCTATTTGAATCTACATTAATATTAGCCCCACAACTAGGACATTTAGCAGCAGTTAATTTCATAAAGTTCTGTTAGAAGTTTCAAGTTGATTAGATTCTAATGTAGGTTCACTTTCTAAAGGTGAAGATACTTGTACTTGATTAGTCAAACCATAATTTTTAATAACTTCATCATAAACAGATTTAATTGAAGATTTCATTAACATACTCATCTTAGAAACTTTTAGAAAATATGTTTCTACTTCTCTAGATATAATTAAATTAATATCTCTTTTTATACTTAATATATCTCTTCTATATGCTTCATTTTCAGTATTGATTATATATAAATAATTACTTATTTTTTCCTCTAGTTTAGATGAAAAATCAGCTAAATCCATATTAGTTTCACTATTATTTAAATAGTTTTCATAATTAGCTCTTGATTCAATATTTTCCATATCTAAAGATGGATATTGATCTTTAAATCTTGTTTTTTCCTTTTCAAAGGAATACGAAACTATATTTAATAATCCACTATTACATGAAGCACCATATGTTTGAATTATTTTCTCTGATACCTTATTATATATAGTATTAACTGTCTCATTTATTAATGACTGTAATTCTTCATCATAAGAAATTGTTGTATTATGAATTTGTATACATACATTTTCATATAAATTATTTTTTTCTCCCATATTATAACACCCTATAATAAGTATAACATAAATTTAATATTTTTAGTCAAATTTAACAAAAAAAGATGAATTATTTTCATCTTTTTAATTGATATTCAAAATTTTTATTAATTTCTTCTTTACTTGGTAATTCATTATCTTTATATTTTATTAATAAAGATTTGAATCTATTTAAAATTTCTAATTGTTTTCTATATGTATTTTCTTCAGTTATTTTCTCATTTTGTAATTTATCATCTAAATTATATCTAAACCATTCAATACCAATTTGTTCTAATAAATATATTTGTTTATAACATAATTTACCTTTAATTACACCATTATATATACTCTTTTGAGTACGTAACCATATACCTAAATTATTACCTTTTTCATTATAGTTAATACCATCACTAGTTTTAAAGTTTTTATTTATTGATAAATTACCATATTTTTTATAATATAATTTAGCTAAATTATAACTATCTAACCATTTTTTAGGAATATTATTACTACTTTCTCTAACTCTCCATTTTATATTTAAATCTTCTAACATTTTTACTTGTGAGTCTTCTAACTTACCTCTTCCTGTACCATTATGGACTTTTCTTTGATTAGCAAGCCAAATACCTAATATAATACCATCTTCATCATAATTAATTCCATCACTTGTTTTAAAGTCTCTTGGGATTAATAAATTACCATAATGATTATAATATTCTTTAGCTAATTTATACTTTTCTAACCAATTTTCAGATATGTAGTCTTCATTATTATAAACACTCCAAACCATTCCAATTTGTTCTAATAAATTAATTTTATTTGAATCATAACTCATATCTAATGTTCCATTATATATTTGTCTTTGTGTATAAATCCAATTACCTAAATTTATGCCATTTTCATTATAATCTATTCCATTTAAAGTTATAAAACCTTTAGGTATTAATAGATTTCCATAATGATTATAATATTTTTTAGCTAACTTATATTTTGTCATCCAATCATTACAAAACATAAAAATACCTCCTATTTTAGTTTTAAAATAAATTCTTTATTTAATTCATCTTTATTTGGTAATTTATTTTTATATTGTATTAAACAAGATTTAAATCTATTTAATATTTCGATTTCTTTTTGTTTTTTATTTTTATCAGTTATTATTTGTCTTTGTAATTTTTTATCAATTGTATCATTAAACCATATGATATTTATATTTTCTAATAATTCTATTTGTTTTAAATTTAAATTACCACATGATTTACCTGTATATAGTGATTTCTGGGTACGTAACCAAGTACCTATACATAATCCATCCTTATCATAATTTATTCCATCATTAGTCTTAAAACCAACCAATATTTTTGTATTACCATAATAATTATAATATTTTTTTACTAATTCATAATTTTTTAACCAATTTTCTGAAATAAAATCTTTATTATGTTTTATTTTCCAAACCATTCCTATTTCATTTAACATATTAATTTGATCTATATTTAAATTATTTCTTCTTTGATTATGAAGCCAAAAACCTAAACTAAAACCATTTTCATCATAATTAATTCCATCATTAGTTTTAAATTCAAAATAAACACATAAATTTCCATAATGATTATAATATTTTTTAGCTAAATTATAATTTTTAATCCAACTACTTCTTATTATTGAATCATTATTTTTAATATTCCATATCATATTTATTTGATCTAATAATTCAATTTGTTTTTTTGTTAATACTCCTTTAGCATTACCATTATGAATTGTTCTAATAAAACTTAACCATGTCCCTAAATTAATACCATCTTTATCATAATTAATTCCATCTTTTGTTTTAAATCTAATTGGAACTTCTAAATTATTATAATGTTTGAAATAATTTTTAGCTAAATTATATTTTTCCATCCAACTTGTCGAAATATAATCAGCATCAATAGACCATATCATTCCTATTTTATTTAATAAATCAATGTGTTCTTTACTTAAATTACCATGTATTGTTCCATTATATATTCTTCTTTGATTATATATCCAATTTCCTAAATTAATACCATTAACTTCATATCTATTTTTAATATCTAAATTACCATGTTCTAGATAGTATTTTTTAGCTAATTCATAATTTTTATTCCATCTACTATCAAGTGAACTCCATACCATACCTATTTTATCTAGTAATTCTATTTTTTCTTTACTATAATTTTCATATTTAAAATTATATTTTCTTTGATTATATACCCATAATCCTAATTCAATACCTTTTTTATTATAATTAATACCATCTATTGTTTTAAAGTCTTTTGGAACTTCTAAATTATTATAATGTTCATAATATTTTTTGGCTAATTCATAAAATTTCATCCAAATTTCCATAATTCACCTATTTATTAAATATTAGATTTTTACCTAAACATTTTATTTGTTCAATTACTAGATTCATTTCATCATCTAAAACTTTTGATTTAGCTTCTAATTCTTTTTTCTCATTAATTAAATTTTTATAATCACTTAATAATGCTTCTTTTTCTTTCTTCATTTTATTAATTACATCATCTAATTCTGAACATAAATCATTAATTTGTGATTCAATTGATTCATCTTTTGGTTCTAAAGTAACTTCTTTTACTTCAACAACCTCTTCTTCAGGAATATTTTCTTCTTGTTCTAAAGTATTTTCTTCAGTTATATCTTTTTCTAAATGATGATATGCTCGATTAATTAAATCATTAAGATCCTCATTGATAGTTACTTCAGGTGTGTTTTCTTTTTTTGTTCTTCCAGTTAAATCTTCTTCCAACTCTTCAAAAGCTTCATTCAATTCTTTTTGTGATAAATTATCTTCTAATTCATCATCTTCAATAACTTCTTCATCTTTTGGTTTACAAAAGACAAAACCTAATTGATTTAACAAATTTATTTTTTCTGGACTTAATGTATTTTCTTTGAAATCTTCTCTTTGTTTTTTTATCCATAATCCAATTCTAAATCCATCATTAGTTTTAAAATTATTATTAACATTTAAATTACCATTTTTTTCATAATAATTTTTAACTAATTGATAGTCATCAATCCATTTTCTTTTTTTATCCCAAACAATATCTAAATCTTCTAGTAATTTCATTTGTTTATCAGTCATTTTAGTATTAGAATTATAAATTTGTTTTTGCATTTTTATCCATAAACCTAATTTAATACCATTTTTTTCAAAATTAATTCCATCAATAGTTTTAAAATCATGATTTATATTTAAATTACCATAATATTCATAATATTTTTTAGCTAATTTATACTTATCCATCCAAATATTATTAACAGTTTCTTCATTTTCTTTAACATACCATACCATACCAATTTCATTTAATAAATCTATTTGTTGACTAAATAATTTACCATTTAAATTTCCACAGTATTTTTGTCTTTGATTTTGAATCCATCTTCCTAAATTTAGACCATCTTTATTATAAGTATATCCATTTTTTGTTTTGAAATAAAAAGGGATTAATAAATTACCTTTTTTTTCTGAATAACGTTTAGCTAATTTATACATAAACATCCAGTTTTTTATCCATGTACCCATAATGTACCCCCTAATTTAAAATATATTTTTTATTTAAATTATGTAATCCACTAACTACTTCATTTAATTCTATATTTAATTCATTATTTCTTTTTTCTAATTTTTGTTTTTCTTCTAATAGATTTCTATATTCGTCTATTAATTGATTTTTTTCTTGTTGAATTCTTTTTATTGTTTCATCAAATTCTTTACAAGCTGCATCTAATCTTTCATCAAATATTTCTGTTGGTTCTGGTTCAGTAACTTCTTCCTTAATTGGTTCAATTACATCTATTACTTTTGGTTGTTCAACTATTTCTTTTGTTTCAGCAACTTCTTTAGAATCTACAGGTTCAACTATTTCTTTTGTTTCTATAAAATCAACTTTTTCCTTTGAATCAATCAATTCTTGTTCATCAGTATCATTTAAAGGTGTAATTTTTTTAATATCATACATTTTCTTTTCAGAATTAAATATATATCTGTAACTTTCCTTGCCCCAATTCATTTTTAAATTATCTAATAAAGCTATTTTTTCAGGTGATAAAAGTCCTTTTATTTTATTTTTTCTTTGTTCTTCAATCCATGTTCCTAAATCATAACCATTAGGATTATATTCATTTCCATCTTTTGTTAAAAATCCTAGTGGAACAAATAAATGATGATGAAAACTATAAAATTTTTCAGCTAATTTATATGAATTAACCCATATGCACTCAGCTAATTCAGGATTTTTTTGAATACTTTCATAAAATTCTTCATCAGTTTCACCTATATCAATTGTTTCTAATTCTGGTTTAACAATTGATTTTTTATTTGGCTTTTCATATATATTCCATTCCATACCAATTTCATCTAATAAATCTTTTCTTTCTTCAGGTAAACTACCTTTATTATAGAAATAACGTTGAGTTGCTAGCCAAGCACCTAATCTAATACCCTTTTTATCAAATTTGATACCATCAGTTGTCATAAATGTTTTAGGCATTCTTAAATTACCATGTTTTTTAGAATAATTAACACATAATTCATATTTATCCAACCATAAAGAATCATTAGGTTTTAAAACTTTATTTTTTCCTTTTTTAGTTCTATTTCTTGTAAATGTTGGTTTTATTTGTTCTTGTTGTGTTACTTGATTTTTTCTAGGTCTTATAGACCAAATCATATCAATATCATCTAATAGATCAATTTGTTCTTGTGATAAGCTTCCTTTAGTGCCTTTACGGGCTTTTCTTTGAGTTCTAATCCATTCACCTAAATGTTTTCCATTTTCATCATAATGAATTCCATCATTTGTTTTAAATGTTTTAATTATTACTAAATCACCATGTGCTTCACGATATTTTTTAGCTAATTCATAAAAGTTCATCCAAGCAGAAGAAATATTATGTTTTCCTACATGTTTTGTTACATGTCCATTTAATACACCTTTCCAATTCATTCCAATATCTTCAAGTAAATCAATTTGTTTTTGATTTAATTTATTTTTTATTTTTCCATTATGGATTTGTCTTTGTGTTTGAATCCATGAACCTAAATTAATTCCATTTTCATCATAATGAATTCCATCTAAAGTTTTAAAGTTTTGTTGAATTCTTAAATTCTTATATTCATCATGAAAATTTTTAGCTAATTCATAGTTTTTCATCCATGATGAAGGTATATAATCTTTATTACCAATACGACTCCATACCATTCCTATCTTATCTAAATCTTTTTTTCTAGCATCAGATATTTTTCCTTTTTTCTTAGCTTGTCTTTGAGCTTGAATCCAAGAACCTAAGCATTCACCATTTTCATCATAATGAATTCCATCTAATGTTTTGAATTTCATAGGAATTTCTAAATTTCCATTTTCTTCAAAATATGCTTTAGCTAATTCATATTTATGATTCCATGAAGATTCATTTGATTTTTTATTTCTATTCCATTTTATTTTTATATCTTCTAAAAGTTTTTCTTGTTTGGAATCTAAACTACCATGAGCTGTCCCATTGTGTATTTTCTTTTGAGTAGAAAGCCATTGTCCTAATTGAATTCCATTTTCATCATAATTAATTCCATCATTTGTTTTAAAATTTAGTGGAATATCTGAATTTCCATTTTCTTCAAAATAAGCTTTAGCTAATTCATATTTATGATCCCATGAAGATAATCTTGATTTTTTATTTTTATTCCATTTTATTTTTATATCTTCTAAAAGTTTTTCTTGCTTTGAACCTAAACCACCCTAACCTGTTCCATTGTGTATTTTCTTTTGAGTAGAAAGCCATTGTCCTAATTGAATTCCATTTTCATCATAATGAATTCCATCATTTGTTTTAAAATTTACTGGAATATCTAAATTTCCATTCTTTTTAAAATAAGCAAGTGCTAGATTATACTTCTCTAACCATTTTTCATTCATCATAAAAAAATCCCCCCATTTAATGATTAATTATTTTAACATATTTATAAATAATGTCAAATTAAAAAAAAGCATTAACTGCTTATTTTATAATTAATTTATCATCTTCTTCATCAATTAATACTTTTTCTTTTATTTTATCATTTAAAATAGCATTAGCAAGTAAAGTCTCAATATTATGAGTTACAAATCTTTTAATAGGTCTAGCACCATAAGATTCGTTATAAGAATTATCAATAATATACTCTTTAGCTTTATCTGTTAATTCAATTTTTAAGTTAATTCTTTTCTCTAAATCCTTAATAATTTTATCTAATATTTCATATACAATATCTTTAGATAAAGAATTAAACTTAATAATTTCATCTATTCTGTTTATAAATTCTGGCTTAAATGTTTGTCTTAATAAATCATAAACATCTATATCTTTATTATTTAATATTTCTTCACTACCAATATTAGATGTCATAATAATAATTGTATTTTTAAAATCTACAGTTCTTCCTTGTGAATCAGTTATTCTACCATCATCTAATATTTGAAGTAATATATTAAATACATCTTTATGAGCTTTTTCTATTTCATCAAATAAAACTATACTATAAGGATTTCTTCTTACTGCTTCAGTTAATTGCCCACCTTCATCATATCCAACATATCCTGGAGGAGCACCTACTAATCTAGATACATTAAAACTTTCCATGTATTCAGACATATCAATTCTAATTAAATGTCTTTCATCATCAAATAATTCATAAGCTAAAGATTTAGCTACTTCTGTCTTACCTACACCGGTTGGACCTAAAAATATAAATGAACCAATTGGTTTATTAGGGTCTTTAATTCCAGCTCTAGCTCTTATAATAGCATTACTAACTAGTTTAAGTGCTTCATCTTGACCTTTAACTCTCTTTTTTAAGTTAGTTTCTAGATTAATTAATTTGTCTTTTTCACTACCAACTAATTTAGTAATTGGAATATTTGTCCATTTGGATATTATAGATGCGATATCATCTTCATCTACTATATTACTTAACATACTACTATTTTTAGATAATTCTTTTAATCTTTCTATTTCTTTTTCTAGTTCAGGTATAACACCATGTCGTAATCTAGCAGCTGTTTCAAGATCATAATTATTTTCAGCTTGTTCTAATTTAAATTTAGAATTTTCAAGTTCTTCTTTTTTCTTATTTATGTTAGTTGTTATGTTTTTTT
>JAEEGL011898823.1_pt1 | contig 19553 bp, 18 predicted proteins | sample 9134231 | NCBI WGS metagenome assembly JAEEGL01 (sample SAMN16246548, study PRJNA631951) | gut metagenome | biome: gut microbiome; feature: rumen; material: fiber-attached | host: Bos | place: Iran: Karaj | collected 2018-10 | reverse complement strand
AATTCATAACAAGATTGTGAAAGCTTTATCATTTAATGATTTTGATGATGAAACAGTTAATTACAAAAAGAAAAATCTTGCTAAAGGTTTAGAAAATGTTCTTTATATGTGCCCACATTGTCATTCTTTGCATTCAAATGTGACTAAAGGAAGAACAATTACATGTACAAATTGTGGTAAAACCTATCATTTGAAACCAAATTACCAATTCGAAGAGAGCGATATTAAAAATCCATTTGAGTATTACAAACTTATAAAAGAAATCGAACTTAAAGAAATTGGTAAGAATGCTTTTAATATCGAAGTTGACACCGTAATTTTTTCAAAAGATATGAAAAAGAAAACAAAAGATCATGGCGTTTTTCACTTTGATAGCAGCAAAGTTTCATATAAATCTTCGGAAAAAGACATATATTTTGAATATGAAACTAATAAAATCGAAGGAATTGCATATTCAGTAAATGAAGAATTTGAAATGTATCACGAAGGACAACTTCATTACTTTTATCCAGTAAAAGATAAGTGGATTTGTACGCGTATTGCTTTACTTCAAGAGTTGATTAAGGAGAAGAACTATGGAAAGCAAGAATAATAAATTAATTAACATTTCCAAGAAAACGTTTATCGGAGTCGCAATATTGTTATTTTTATTAATGGCAGTTGCTATTGTTTTGACCTACGTTCTTCCTAAAGGAGAATTTGCCGTTTTAGAAAATGGGGAAACTGATTATCACACCTTAATTAATCTTGGAAAAGAAGGTGGGATTAACATCTTTAAAGGCATCTTTTCACCATTCTTACTTTTAGGTGCTGATGGAGGAATTTCCATCATTATGCTTTGCATATTCCTACTTGTTATTGCTGGAGTTTTTCAGGCAATGAATGATAATAATGGAATTAGAGTAATCGTTAATCGAATCATTAAAACATTCAAAAATCGCAAGTTTTTATTACTTTGTGTTGTTGCTTTAATCTTTATGATGTTTGGTGCCTTCCTTGGTTTATTCGAGGAAGTTTTAACTCTTTTACCAATTATTGCGATTCTTACTTTATCTTTAGGTTATGACTCATTTACTGGGTTTTTAGTATCAATTGTTGCCTGTGGCTTTGGTTTTTCAAGTGCGATTACTAATCCATTTACAGTTGTTTTTGCATCTAACTTAATTGGTGTTAATCCATTCATTAAAATTTGGTTCCGTATCATTATCTTTATTGTGATGTATTTATTAGTTATCTTAACTGTTTTCTTGTATACAAGAAGAATAAAGAAAAAACCAGAATCTTCTCTTACTTATGAAAACGATATTTCATTAAGAAATGAAGTATTTAAAGATGAAGAAATTACTAATGAAAAGAAGATTTTTATTAGTTACGTTTCCTTCTTTGTTTTAGCTTTAGTAACAATTATTGTTTGCTCAGCAATCGCAGCCTTAAGAGACTATGTTGTTGTTGCTCTTATTGCAGTCTTTTTAATATTTGGTTTACTTGTTGCTTTAATTTCATCAGGTTGGGACTTCAAGAAAACATTTAAATCATTTGGGAAAGGCGCATTAAGTGTAGTGCCAACTTTGTTATTTATTCTAATGGCTTCATCAATTAAATACATATTGGTGGAAGGCAAGGTTTTACCAACTATTGTTTATACAATTAATAATGCTGTCGCAGGAAAGAATATCTTTGCAATTGCCTTTACTTTATTCGCTATTGTTTTAGGACTTGAGTTCTTTATTTCATCTAGTACTGCAAAAGCGGTATTTGTTATGTCTATTGTGGGAGTTTTAACTCTTGGATTAACGAAAGAAACATTAGTTTTAATTTACACATTTGCAGACGGATACACTAATTTATTATTTCCAACATCACCAGTTTTATTAATTGGATTATCAATGATGGGAGTTTCATATTTTAAATGGCTTAAAAAGAGTTGGCCATTATTTATTGTTACCTTCGCTTTAGTTGTGGGGTTCCTAGTGTTAGCAATTGCAAACGGATATTAATATATGAAATATAAATGCGTCATTTTTGATTTAGATGGGACATTACTTGATTCACTTCAAGGCATTTTAGATGCTGCAAATCAATCCTTTCATGAACTAGGTTACAATGTTCATAGAACATTTGAAGAAGGAAAACACTTCATCGGCGCAGGCGCCATTGAATTTGCAAGACGCGCAATGAAAGGCACTTCAATACCTCCTGAAAAAGAAAGAGAAATGATGGAGCACTTTTTAGTGAACTATCAAAGGATTCAGTCAGAATCAACAAGACCATTTAAAGGTATCAATGAACTTCTAATGAAACTCCAGGATGAAGGATTCTATTTAGCAATTGCTTCTAATAAACCTCAAATTCTTTTAGAACCAATTGTTAAGCAAGTCTTTCCAAATATTCATTTTAAAGCTGCGTTAGGTCAAAGGGTAAATAAACCAGAAAAGCCAGATCCATTCATCATTTTTGAAATTATGAAAGCTTGTAAAGTTGATGCTAATGACTGTGTTTATGTTGGTGATTCTGAATACGATTACAAGACTGCTCATAATGCAGGAATCGATTCCATTATTTGTCGTTATGGATTTGGTTTTTATGATCAACCATGGGTTAAAAAAGCAACCTATTTAATTGATTCAGTTGATGAATTGGGAAAACTATTATTAGAATAAAAAATCTGCGGAATTTGCGGGTTTTTTCACAAAATTATTAGGATTCTTCGGTAATTTCGCCTGCTTTTTTAAGTGTAATTTTTGTAATTATTGGACCAGCGAGTTCGTAAATTATCGTTGCAGTTAAGATGACTGCTAAAACTAGTGAAGCTTGGTTTGCATCTGGGAAAGTTTGATTGGCTGTTGTTGCTAAACCAATAGCGACACCAGCTTGTGGGAATAAAGTAAAGCCAAGGTATTTTTGGACGGTTGGATCTGCATGAGTTGTTTTACTTCCAAAGAACGCTCCGAGCCATTTACCAACACATCTAAAGATAACGTAAACTAAGGCTATAATAACTAAAGTTAATGCTCCTTTAGAAGCAAAAATCGTTATATCAAGACTTGCGCCTGAAATAACAAAGAAGAGCATATAAAGCGGTGGAGTAATTCCATCAATTCTTTCAATTGTTCTACTAGCGTCTTCTCTAAAGTTAACGAATATTGCACCAATCATCATGCATGCTAAAAGTGATGAAATTGAAACTTTCCAACCATATGTTTTAGCAAGCATAGAAAGACCAACAACAATAAGTATTGCGCAGATAATTAAGATAGATCTATTTGCTCTAGATTTAAAAAATCTAAATCCTAATGAAATCCCTAAACCAAGTAACGCGCCTAGTGCTAAAGAACCAAAGATTTCCACTAATGGCCACACAAGAATATCCATAACACTTAGTGATGCATTTCCTGATAAAGTTTTTGCGATTGAAAAAAGTATAGCGAAGGCAATAAGGGCAACAGCATCATCGAAAGCTACTACAGGAATTAAAGTATCAACAACCGGTCCTTTTGCTTTATATTGTCGAATAACCATAAGGGTTGCGGCCGGAGCTGTTGCAGCAGCAATCGCACCAAAAGTAAGAATTAAAGAGATTGGTAATCGATCTTTTAAGAAAATATGGGCAACAAAAAGTCCTCCGATTACCAAGATTGAACCTCCCAATGCCTCAAATAAAGTAATAATAACAACTCTTTTCCCGACATGTTGAATTGCTTCTTTCCTAAAGGAACAACCAATTGTAAAGGCAATAAAACCTAATGCAACTTCACTTATCCATTTAATTGCATTTATAGATGTTTCAGGATTATCAATTGACCAACCGCCGATGTATTTTCCTAAAACAAATGGTCCAAACAAAATACCAGATAATAAATATCCAGTAACGTTTGGTAGTCTAATAAGTTTCATCAAACGAGAACTTAATAGACCAACAAAAAGAGCTAAAGCAATACAAAGGATTTGATTCATTTTTTAGAAACTACCCTCGAAACTTTCTATTGGGGTTTTAAACATTCCACCCTTAACTTTTGTGAAATTTTTGGTGATTTCACGAATAATTTGCTGAACTTCCTGCATTTTTTCTTGTTCTAAGATGAAATACAAGGTGGTGTTGTGAACGAACTTGTTTTCGGAAATGTGGGTTAAAGAGAAAAAGTCCAAAACATCATCTTCTTCGTCAAGAATAAAGTTATGAACTGATGTTGAGCTTAAAATTGTGCCATTAAACCCTCTTTTAGAGAGTTCATGGATTAAGTCTCTTGTTGCAGGTTTATTTTCTAGGACAACGAATAATAAATGTTTCATTTTGTTTGCCTCTTTCGATAAATATTATATGCCTTAAATTGTTTTTAACAACTTTGTCCATAGCTTCTTTGAAATATTTAAAAATTTTTTATTGTATTTTACTTGCTTAATTTTTATTATTTATAAATAATTTAAAAAGATTGGACGCTTTATGCTTGAACTTAGAAATATTACTAAAGACTATGTGAGTGGTAATAACATCACCCACGCTTTAAGAGGTATTTCTGTTAATTTTAGAAAGAATGAATTTGTCTCTATTTTAGGTCAATCTGGTTGTGGTAAAACCACAACATTAAATATCATCGGTGGACTTGATAGATATACATCTGGAAATCTTTTAATCAATGGTAAATCTACTAAACAATATAAAGATCGTGATTGGGATACGTATCGCAACCATTCAATTGGTTTTGTTTTCCAAACATATAATTTAATTGCTCATCAAAATATTTTGAAGAATGTTGAACTAGCATTAACCATTTCTGGTGTTTCTAGAGAAGAAAGAAGACAAAGAGCATATCAAGTTCTTAAGATTGTTGGCCTTGAAGGAATGGAAAAGAAGAAGCCAAACCAACTTTCTGGTGGTCAATGTCAAAGAGTTGCTATTGCTCGTGCTTTAATTAATAATCCAGAAATTCTTTTAGCAGATGAACCAACTGGTGCTCTTGATAGTGAAACATCCATCCAAATTATGGATTTACTTAAAGAGGTTGCAAGTGATCGTCTTGTCATCATGGTTACTCATAACCCAGACCTCGCTAATAAGTACTCTACTCGTATCATCACAATGTCAGATGGTTTACTTACTTCCGACTCTAATCCTTTTGACGGAAAAGAAGAAAAAACCCCTAAAAAACCTGAAAATTCTCAGGAAAATACCGCAAATTCGGAATTACAAGAAGTTAAGAAATTTAGCAAAGGAAAGAAGAAAAAATCCTCAATGTCTTTATTAACTTCTATTGGTCTTTCCACGTCAAATCTCCTTTCAAAAATGAGAAGAACTGTCCTTGTAACTATTGCTGGTTCTATTGGCATTATTGGCGTTTCTGCTGTTCTTGGAGTGAGCCGCGGTGTTAAAGATTATATTAAAGACCTTCAAAACGACATGCTTTCGTCATATCCTCTTTCAATTGCAGAAGAGTCTGTTGATTATGCGTCTCTCATCACTGGTCTAAATAACCAAAATAATAGAGAAAAATTTGAATTTGATCCAAATGATCCGAAAGTTGGTGTTGATTCAATGATTTCATATTTGATGACAGCGTATTCTGATTTAACTAATGTTAAAACTAATACAATTGACGAAAAGATGTTAGATTTTATTTCCCAAATGCCGATGGATGATGTCGGAGCTATTAAATATAACTATGCTATCGACCCAACAAATAACATTTTTGGTAAATGGAAAGACAACTCTACTGCCACTGAAACGAATGATTTCATTTCATTTAATGGTTTGACCCAAAGATATATTGCAGAGTTAAAGACTGTTCAAGGTTTCTCCGAATATGCAACATTTGTTGATTTGTTTACTTCTTTCATGAACGAACTTCCTGACAATGACCAATACATTACTGATCAATATGATGTTATTGCAGGAGATGCATATTCTTCAAAAGAAAATGACTTAGTTTTAGTTGTTGATAAAGACACAACTTTAACTGATGTTGTGCTTGCACAAATGGGTGTTTTTGATCATAACTCTTTTTTGAATATTGCTAAATGTGCAATGAAAGAACAGGAAGCTAAAAAAGACCCTGAATTTGAGAAAAAATCCAAAGAAGAAAAAGATGCTGTTATTCAATCAATTAGAGATTCTTATCCATATGATAGGACTTTTGAATATGATGATTTAGTCGGAAGAAAATTTTATTATTTCCCACAAAATACTATTTATAGTAAAGATGACCATGTTGCCGATGATAGAATTACAATTTCTTTGAATTTTAGTTATATCGACTCTGGTGTTTTAGATTCTTTTGTGACTTTATCATTCCAATCCTATGGTGGATATAACTTATTATTCGGAACTTATATTTATAAAAACGGCACAACATATGAGACTAAAACAGTAGCCTGTATTAATCTTGCCAGCTTAGAAAATCCTAATTTTGAAGTTAATAGCGTTGAAGATTTAAAAGGACAATGGCTTGCATTTGAACCTGCAGCTTTATTAAATGCTGATACATCAAATCCAATGTCGTTACTTCCTTATATTCTTTTCTCATTTACTATAAATGAAGATGCAACTAGTATTAATTTCAAAAAACCTGGAGACTTAACTGGAGTTGATGTTGTTCCAACTTGGGAAGTCACTCCTGATCCAGTTAAAGGCTATAGCTATAATGCAGTAGCAAAAAATGAATGGATTAATGAGCCAACCAAAGCCGGAGTTGATGGAATTGAAATGAGAATTTCTTCAATTTTGAGATTGAAAGATAGCAAAAATTTTGGTTCATTAAGTCGTGGACTTTACTTTAGTAAAGCATTTGGCAGTAAATTCACTGCAGATTCAAAAGACGCGATTGTTACAGAAGCAATGAAAAAGCACATTAATAATCCAGTTACTTATAAAAGCCAATTCGATCAAGCATTCGTAAAATTCTCATATTTTGATCACAAACTCGAAACAATGAAAGATGATGGGTATGCATCTTCCTTAAATGGAGATATGTCTTCATCAATGTCTGATTTGTTCTCTGGTATTATGGGCGCAAATTACATGGAAACAAACGCTGTTCACCTTCGTTCTTTGTGCGGTTATAAACCAATTGTGAAAGAAAATGAAGATGGCGATTTTGAAAGTGCTACATTCAAGTATCTTCCAAGGGAAATCTCTATTTATCCAAAATCCTTTGAAGGCAAAGATTCAATTACAAGACATTTAGATAGATGGAACAGCGATGAAATTTTGAAACTTAATGATGGTGAAGGTGAAAAAGAATTCACTAAAGCACAACGTGATGATTTAACTTATACTGACACAATTTCATTAATTGTTGCTGTAATTGATACATTTATTAATGCTATCACTATAGCATTGGTAGTATTCACTTCATTATCACTTGTGGTTTCATGTTTTATGATTGCGGTTATTACCTACATTTCTGTTGTTGAAAGAATTAAAGAAATTGGTGTTATTCGTTCACTTGGTGGAAGAAAAGGCGATGTTGCAAGTTTGTTTGTTGTTGAAACAATGATGACTGGATTATTCTCTGGTGTATTTGGAATTATTATGACTTATGTCTTGCAAATAATTGTTAATATTATTCTTAAAGCTAAATATGGTTTAGCGATTATGAATCTTACAATTCCAACTGCGTTATTAATGATTGGTGTTTCAATCGTCTTGAGTGTACTTTCTGGCTTAATTCCATCACAAAGTGCAGCTCATAAAGACCCAGTAGTTGCCTTAAGAAGTAATGAATAAAAAAGAAAAAGGACAAAGTCCTTCTTCTATAAATAATTGACCATTAGCCCGACTATAGCAGACATAATTATGATGCTTATTGGTCCGGGCTTTTTCTTTAATAAAACTTTTAATAAGAAATATCCCGCGATTATTAGAACAAACATCTTGATTGCAACAAAATTAACGCTAAAGGATATTCCGTTATTTAATGTATATGGGAACAAAACATCTGCGAATATTGTGATTGCGGATGCTGTAATTAATGCAATCGCGACAAATTTAATACCACTTAATGCTGATTGAACGTATTTATTTTTCATAAACTTCTTTAGAAGAATTGAAATTAATAACATGATTAAAAATGCTGGCAAAATAACACCAAGAGTACAAAGTAGAGAACCTAAAAAACCTGCTTGTGTAGAACCAACATAGGTCGCCATATTAACGGCAATAGGCCCAGGAGTTACTTCCGCCACTCCAATCATATTTAAGAACTGTGCTTCATCTAACCATCCATGTTTTAAAACAACTTCTCGAATAAGTGGAATCATGGCGTATCCACCTCCAAAAGTGAATAAGCCAATCTTCAAAAATTCTAAGAAAAGCGTGAGATAAAGCATTACTTATCCCTCCTTTTCTTTGGAATGATTCCATAGACTAAAAGTCCTAAAACTGCACCAAGTAAAATAAAATAGATTGCAGAAAACTTAACTGCAAGAATGGTTATAATAACCATTGTAATAGTTACTGTGCTTAAAAGTAATATCCCAAACCAGTCCTTTTTTAGATTTTTTATAAGAGTAATTGAGACCTTTAAAAGTAAGAAGATAACGCCAACTTTAACTCCCATAAATGCGTATTTAACTGCTTCAAATGAAAGAAATTTTTCTAAAAATAGAGAGATGACAAACATTAAAGTGAATGGTGTAATAACAACACCTAATGTTGAAAATAACGCTCCAAAAAATCCGCCTCTTTTGTATCCTAGATAAGTAGCCAAATTAATAGCGATTGGACCAGGAGTAGATTCTGCAATGGCAGTCATTTCCATTAACTCATCATTGCTAAGCCACTTCTTTTTCTCAACAAGTTCACCTTGAAGAAGAGTTAACATAGTTGGACCTCCTCCAATGGCGAAAATGCCCAATTTAAAGAAAGTTAGGAAGAGATTTAGCAAGTTTTTAAGTGAGTTTTTCTCTTTCATTGCTACGAGATTATAGCATAAACATTTATTTTTGATAAAATATATGCCGTGTCAAATATTGTCCTAAAATTCAAAGACGATCAATATATGTTTGAGGGTGTAACCCATACTCGCGAAATAGTTCGTGCTGTTTTAGTGGACGAAAATAACAATGTTTGTCTTGAAAAATTAAAAGATGATGATGGTTTTGGACCAAGAGATTATTATGAGACTCCAGGTGGTGGTATTAAACCTGGTGAATCACATATCGATGCATTGCATCGCGAAATTGCAGAAGAAGTAGGTTATAAGTGTGAAGTCATTGAACGTATCGCCGATGTCCATGACTATTACAATTTAATAAAAAGAAAAAATCATAATTACTTCTACTTAGTAAGAAGACTTGAAAAAGTTGAACAACATTTAGAACCAGATGAACAGATTAGAATCGAAAAAATCATTTGGGTTCCTATTGATGAAGCTATTAAACTTTATGAGAATATGCAAAATGTATTAGTCGGTAAAATTGTTAAGCAAAGAGAATTACCGATATTAAAAATGGCGAAAGAAATATTAGAAGGTAAAAAATAAAATGAAGAAGACTTTACAACAAGAAGTAGCCACACGTAACTATAAACGTCCAAATAAATTTATTTGGTGGTTTTTAGTACACTTTATTGCACCTATCGCTATGAAACAGTATGGTAAACAAAAACTTACTGTTAAAGATGATATTGATAAATATGAAGGTGCAAAATTCATTATTTATAATCACCAATCAAGATTTGACTGGGTTAATATTGTCAAGATGACAAAAGGTAGAAGAATTAACTTTGTCATTGGTTATAACGAATTTTTTCGATCACATTTTAAACTTATTTTTAAATTAGTGCGTTCAATTCCAAAGAAAAACTTTACCCAAGATATAGTTTCCGTCAAAGCTATGACAAAAATTATTAAAGAAGGTGGGATTGTTTGTTTTTCTCCTGAAGGAATGTCTTCTATTACTGGTCATTCTCAACCAATTGCGCCAGGAACAGGAAAGTTTTTAAAACATTTTGGCGTTCCAATTTATGCGATGAAATCGCAAGGTGCTTATTTAGTTAACCATAAAGTTTGTTTAGATAATCGTCAAGGTATGATGGAAGCAGAACTTTGTTGCTTACTTTCCCCAAAAGATTTACAAGCTTTATCGCCTGAAGAAATCGATGCCAAAATTAATGAATATTTATGGCAAGATGATTATGATTGGAATTTTGAGAAAAAGTATCATTTCAAACATATGGAAAATGCAACTTCTCACTATGAAGATTTGGCATATTATTGTCCAAAATGTGGAAAAGAATTCGGTATTGTTACCAAAGGTAATGAAATCCATTGTGAGCACTGTGGAAACGGTGCAACGCTTGATGATCAATACATGTTCCACCCATCTGAAAATGCGGTTATTCCAATGTCACTTTCTAAATGGGTTGATCTTGAAAGACATAACGAATATCTTCGTATTAAATCTGATCCAAATTATGAATTTATCGTAGAAGATTGTGTTCTTGGAGAACTTCCAAAATATAAATACTTAAAACATAAGAAAACTTCTCAACCTTGTGGTAAAGGGACTGTTAAAGTTAATCATGAAGGATTCTTCTTTGATGGAGAACGTGATGGGAAGCCATTTAACTTTCAGTTAACTTATGATGTATTTTGGACATTAGTTATCGTTACGGATTGTACGTTTACTGGTATTTATGTAAATGGAGAATACTTAGACATTATTCCTCCAAAACCTGTTATTGGTAAATTGTTACTTATGGCGGAAGAGTTCTCTAGATTCCACTTCAATGTATGGCCAAATTTCCCATGGATGAAACACATCTATGATGAGGAAGTCAAAAAGGACAAATATTTCTTTACAAAGTAACTCTAAATAGTTATTATTATTGTCGCATTGGCGAGTGTGGTGAAGTGGCCAAACACAACCGGCTGTGAACCGGTCAGTCGTGAGTTCGAATCTCATCACTCGCCCCATACGACAATAATTGAACATCTGAATAAGGTGTTCTTTTTTATTAAAATATTATTATAATATTCGTAATGAAACTCCTAGATTTAAAACAAATCCATAAAGGTAAATTCTTATCATATTATGTTGCTTCTTTTTTAAATAAAGATGGCGATGTAAAAGAATATGAATTTATTTCAAGAGACTCTACTTTAACTAAAGAAAAATTTGGAAACAACGTTCCTGCTGGAGTTGGGTTAGTAGCATTAAATAAAACTCGGGATAAAGTCTTGCTTCAAGCCGAATTTAGACTTGCTACAAACCACTTTGTTTATAACTTTCCGGCCGGGTTAATTGACAAAGGTGAAACGGTGGAAGAGGCTGCTAAACGAGAGTTAAAAGAAGAGACTGGCTTGGACCTCATTGAGATTAAAGATGTCTTGCCTCCTTCATATGCTTCTCAAGGTACAAGTGATGAACTTATGCAACTTGTAATTTGTACCTGTGAAGGCGAGATAAAAGAATCCATTTTTGCGGATGAAGAAATCATTGCTAGATGGTACACGAAAGAAGAAGTAAAAACTTTGTTTTTAGAAAAAGCATTTATGTCAGTTAGAACTCAAATGTTTTTATACATGTGGATGAATGAAAAATGAGATTAAAAGTTAACTCTGTAAATTCAAATGAATACCCTGAAGGTTTAACAATTCAAGGACTTTTAGATTACCACAATGTTGAAGCAGTTCCGTGGCTAGTGGTGTCTGTAAATGGTACTTTTATAAAGCGTGAAAAGTTTAAAGAATACGTTTTAAATGACGGTGATGTTATTGAAGAAATTTATGTTCGAGGTGGTGGATAATGAGCCGCTATTCAAGAGTTTTAGAATTGTCAACTTTTAGCGAGGAAAAGTTAGCCATTTTAAAATCGAAAAATGTGTTAATTATTGGAGCTGGTGGAGTGGGTCAAACTGTCGCCACTTATCTTGTTACTAACGGTGTTGAAAATCTCACAATTTGCGATTTTGATGATGCAGAAATTTCTAATTTAAATCGTCAAATCTTATTAACTGAAAAACATATTGGAGAAGCCAAAGCAGACATTGTTAAAAAGCAACTTCAAAAACGCAACGGAGAAGCAAAAATTAAATCTTTGTTTACAAAGATTGATAAAGACAATATTGAACAAACAATTTCAGGTTATGATGTAGTTGTTGATGCAGTTGATAATTGGCCAACAAAATTAGTTATTTCTGAAGCTTGTAAAAAGGCAAAAATTTTATCTCTTCATATTGGTGTTGATGGAGAGAGCGGACAGTTCTGTTTGTTTAAGAATAAATCACTTTCTGATGTGGTGGATCAGGGCGTATTAGAAGAACCTCGCGATGGTGTATTAGGTCCAATGGTTGGTGCTGTTTCTTCTCTCGCTACTCTTCACTTAATTCGTTATTTAGTAGGAGACCACAATTTTATTGATACTCTCTACTTCTACAAAGCAAAGACTAACGAAATAGTCAAAGTAGGCTTATAAAAAAAACATTAAAAATGTGTAATTAGGCACTCCAAGAGTGCTTTTTTATTTTCTTTTTACTCACTATCGTGTATGATTATGTCTTACGTAAATTAGTATTGATTCATACTTTTTAAGTATAATTTCAAAATAAAATAAATATTTTACTTGTTAAATCTTTATTTTTTTGCGATATTAATTATGGAAAGAAGGACAAAAATAGAATGAGAAAAGTAACATTTGTCTTAGCTCTAAGCGCTGTATGTGCTTCTATTTTGTCTGGTTGTAAATCAAAAACTAAATATAAAACCCCAACAACTCCATTTGATAAAGTTAGTGTTGCTTTAAGTGGCGTTGAAAAGAGTTTTGCCAATTATAAAATAGATGAACGTGATAACGTCTCTTCAAAGAAGAGTCGTTCCGGAAAACGTGTTTCCCAAAGCGACTCATCAGGAGCATTAACTGAAATTGCTAAGTTATATCAAAGTTACGATAGTCTCGGAGATAAGGTTGATGAATTAGATTTAACTAAACCTCCGATGGTCCAATTTAGTTCTTTAAAAAGATTCTTTGAGACTGTGGGCCAAGGTTATTCATTTGGGACTAAATTTACTGATTCAATTGTTGGTGTTGTTTATTTTGATCCAACAACCGGAGATAAAAAGAGCGAAGAATTAACATATAAATATGACTATAATTTCACCGCTTCATTATGTCTTGACATAAATGAAAATGATGTAATAACTGGTGATATTGCTTTTAAGATTGACTTACATCAAGGTAACGATATTACTTTACAAACAAACTGGTACACAACATTTTCGCTTGATTACGAAATGTCGAAAGAATCACCAACATATACTTTGTCAATTTTTACAGAAATCCTAGAAACTGATTTAGCATATCTTGACTATGGAAATTCCTATCAATACGACTTTATTGATATGAAATCTTCTCGTGTCAATGAATGGAGAAAATTCTGTTACGAAGTAAATAAACGCATGGCGAAGGATGAAACACATCAAAGATTCTTAGATTATGTGGCAGAGCCAGATTTTAAAGGACAAATTGGTTCTTCTAAATGGTACAAAAATGCTGATTTAAGAAAAATTAGCCATCCAAATACCTCTAGAACAAATTCATTCATTTCAGCATTATTTGATAAGTTTGGTCTTAATTCGACAGATATAAATAGTGCTTCTTTTACCAGTAGAGGTGGAATTAAGAACGAGACAATTCGAAAAGTTTATAACGAATTCTCGAGCAAGTTTGGACAAGACGCTATTTATAGCGCAATTACTGGTAACGAAGGACACAAACAACAAAAAGTTAAATCCTCAATGAAAGTTATGGATGAAGACTTTAAAGAACTGGAAGGTCGTTTAACATTAAGCAAAGATACAACTTTTAGACAACTCTTTAATGGTGAGAATGGAAATTATTCTATCTGGTATTTTGATGACAATTCAGAAGCTTTAGAGCAAGCAGAGAATTTGAATAATCTTGAATTCCGTTTCTCAATTCCTTATGGTTCAAATAACGAAAGAGTTACCTATGGTAATACATACTTAGACACTGAAATCTCAACTTTATTTGAGGATTTGGGTGCCAAAAAATATGATGAGCGTCTTACTTATTCTCTTTTAGAGATTAATGATAACTTACTTGGTTTAAATATCATTATCCCTGTTATTATTGATTCTGAACTAAAAGAAGAGGTTGATTTGTATTTTATGGGAATTTTCCCATATCAAATTACTGAGCTTGGATTCCCGGAGTATAGTGGTGCTAACTGCTTGTATTCTTACAAGGATGACATTCAGGCATTCGTTGATATCACAGGAACAAATCAAACTGAACTTCTTGCGTTTGAATCTACTCTTGAACAAGCTGGTTCAGGTTGGAAGAAAGAAGAAACAACAAATAGCGTTCATTATCGTAAATTTGTAAGTCCAACTCTTTATGAAATGGAAATTATTTCGAACAATATTTCTTCAGGAAATGTCCGTATTGTTTACAATAAAGTTGATTGGCCAAAGAATTCAATCAAATCCACATCAAATAATATATTTGATTTTGATTTCCCTAATACCGAAAATGGATATTTTGAAATTGATAGCAAAAAACCAGGCACAATCACGTTGAAGAATTTCTCAACCACTGAACAAGAAACATTTACGAATTATTTATTAAGCCTTGGTGAAAAATCAAATATTAGAAACAATACTTTGTATTTATTGAAAGATCACAACATTTATCAATTCGGTTTCGCAATTACCGAAGGCGATATGATTTTAGACTATGCATATAAGCCACAACTTGATGTCACTGAGTGCGAAATAATTATTGAAAAAGATGGTGTTGGATTACTTCCAATTAATATAGACTCAGATTTAACTGGATATTTCCGTAAAGATTTATTTGGTCCTGGAGTTTACAAAGTAAAGAAACACAATCTTATAGATGATTCAATTGTTGATTTATCAATTAGCGGAGCTTCATTAGACTCATACAAAGACAATGTTTCTTATAATGAAGAAACAAAAGAACTTACAGTTTTAAATCAAACATATCTTGATTTTGGAATGGCGTTTGATGAACTTGCTCAAATTGAACTTTTTGAATTAACTGATTAATTATATTAATGAAGGTGCAAAATATGTTGTTAAAAAGATTCCTTAAATATGTAAAAATCGACACCCAATCAAATGATTTTTCCCCAACTTCTCCATCAACTGAGAAACAATGGGATTTGCTAAATTTACTTAAAAGTGAATTAGACAAATTGGGTGTTCAAAACGAATTAACTAAAACTGGAAGGCTTTATGCCTTTGTTCCAGGAGACGAAGCTCTCGATGCTATTGGAGTTTGCGCTCACGTTGATACTGCTCCAGATTTTTCCGGAACAAAAGTTAACCCACAAATTGTCGAAAATTATAATGGTAAAAGAATTCATCTTGGAGAAAGCGGAAGAGTCTTAGATCCAAAAGAATATGACGTTCTTAACTCATTAAAGGGTAAAACCATTATTACAACTGACGGAACCACACTTTTAGGTGCTGATGACAAAGCCGGTGTTTCAATCATCATGGAAGTTCTTGAAGCTGTTTTAAAGCTAAAAGAAGATGAACGTAGACCAATGTATATTCTTTTCACACCTGATGAAGAAGTTGGACGTGGTGCTGAAGAATTCGACACAGAAAAATTTAAAGCAAAATTTGCTTATACTTTTGATGGGAGTTACCCAAATATTGTAAATATTGAAACTTTCAATGCTAAAGCTGCAGAAGTTAAAATTGTTGGAAAGACAATTCATCCAGGCTCTGCCAAAGGCATTATGGTGAATGCAGGTGCAATTCTTGCCGATTTTATAACTAAACTTCCACGTGAAATGGTTCCAGAAAAAACGGAAGGTTATGAAGGCTTTAACCACTTAACGGACATGCAAGGAAATTGTGAGTTAGCGGTTGCACATTTTATTCTTAGAAACCACAATAAAGCAATTTTAGCAAAACAAGTTCAACAGTTTAATGAGATTACCTTGAATCTTCGTAGAAAATATCCAAATGCCAAAATTGAGTTAAAGATTAAGGATCAATATCGAAATATGATTGAAATTATTGATAAACAACCAGAGTGCAAAAACTTTATTGAAGGTGTCTTTAAAAAGTTAGATATTGAACCTCAATATGAACCAGTTCGTGGCGGAACCGATGGTGCAACTTTTTCATTCAAAGGCTGCCCAACACCTAACTTAGGAACAGGTTCTTACAACCATCATGGTCCTTATGAATTTGCAGTTTTAGAGGAAATGGAGCAACTTGTAAGACTTGGTGTTGAAATCTTCAAAAAATAATAAAAATATATGGGAAATCCTGGGAAATTTGCAAAAATTCCCGGGTTTTTCATATGTTTTTGCTTTCTAAAACAAACTATGTTTCTTACCGAAAGAAATTGCAAATATGTGTGTTATATATAATACTAGTATTACTCAATGTTATTGGAGGTTTATAAAATGGAAGAACACAAATATCGTTGCGCAATCTGTGGCCAAATCGTCACACCACTTCCTGATGGTAGTTGCCCAATTTGCGGTGCTCCAAAAGAAATGCTCAAACCTTACATTGATAAAGACGAAGAGCAATAAAAACAATGATTACTCTATTTAAAAATGCCCGAATTTTAACCATGAAATCTTCGGAAATTTTTTCTGGGGAACTTGCGGTTAAAGACAATAAAATATTTTACGTTGGCGAGCATTATGATGGCGAAGTTCCAGATCATGTAATTGATTGTGAACAAAACCTACTTATGCCAGGTTTTAAAAATGCCCATGCTCATACTGCAATGGTTTTTGCCCGTTCTTGTGCTGACGACCTTCCATTACATGATTGGTTGTACAAAACTATCTTTCCTATGGAAGAAAAGTTTGAAGATGGTGATATTTATAACTTAACCAAACTCGGAATTCTAGAATATTTAACCTCTGGTATTATAGCTGCTTTTGATATGTACTTTAGAGTTCCTGAAATCGTTAAGGCGAGCGAAGAACTTGGTTTTAGAAGTGTGTGTCTTGCCACATCTTCATCAGAGCCAATTTCTTTACTAAAAGAAAGATTTGAAACTTTAAATAAACCTGATGCATTATGTTCTTATGTTCTTGGAATTCACGCTGAATACACAACTGAAGAAGAAAGAATTAAAGACGTTATAAAACTTGCTCACGAGTTAAAAGCTCCAATCTTTTTGCACATTGGTGAAACCGAAGCAGAAGTTAAAGGTTGTGTAGAAAGACACGGAAAAACCCCAGTTAAATACTTAGATTCCTTAGGATTTTTTGATTATGGTGGCGGTGGATTCCACTGTAATTTCTTCACAGATGAAGAAGTTGAAATCTTTAAAAAACACAACTGTTACATAGTAACTTGTCCATGTTCAAACCTTAAACTTGCTTCTGGAATTGCTCCTCTTTATAAATACCAAAAAGCAGGACTTACAATTGCTATTGGTACTGATGGAGCAGGATCAAACAATTCACTAGATATGTTTAAAGAAATGTATCTTGTTTCAGCACTTCAAAAGGTGACAAATCATGATCCGTCAGTTATGGATGGTTTTGATGTTTTAAAGATGGCTACAGTAAATGGAGCTAAAGCATTAGGATTAAATGATTCCGATGTCTTAGATGTTGGCAAAAATGCTGATATTATTATGATTGATTTAAAGAATCCTGCTATGCAGCCAATTAATAATATCGCTAAAAATATTGTTTATTCTGGTTCAAAAGATTGTGTCAAAATGACAATGATTAATGGTAAAGTTTTATACTATAATCACGAATTCTTTGTTGACCAAGATGTTAATAAAATTATTGAAAAAGCAAACGAAATTACGAAGAGATTAAAAGCATGAAAAAAGATAAATTATTTTTAATACTTGGCATTGTTTTGGTGTCAATTGGTGGTGCTATGTTTATTGCAGGTGCTATTCTTACTTTAATGGGAAATGCAAAATTAGGTGATTTAATTATGGGTCTCTCGTCATTATTTGGAGCCGCTGCATTAGTTTTCATGATTCTTAGATTATCTATGATGGCGAAAAACCCTGAAGCTTATCCTGAATATAAACCACAAGAACCAAAAGTTATTGTTAAAGTCGTTGACGTTAAGGAAGTTCAAAAAAGTAAAGAACAAGAACTCTATGAACAATATGAAGATTTATATAATCGAAACTTAATTACAAAAGAAGAACTTGACGCTAAACGTAAAGATTTATTAGGAAAATAAAAACCCACTTATGTGGGTTTCTTTTTTAGAAATTAAATGTAACTTTTGGAAGAGCGTAGTCCAAGAAGGAATTTAAGATGCCTTCGTAGATTTTATCAGCAGATTCATGGTTCCACATTACAAATTCACCATATCTGCTAACATCATCTTCAGAAAGTTGTTTACCTTTAACAACAGTATTTGTGTATGGTAGATTTGCGACTCTTTCAGCAGTGTAGTAAGAATCCGATACAACTAAGTCAGAACCAACTGAGTCATTATATACGACCGCGCCTGACGCATATTGTCCATTTTCAATATAAGAGAAGAAAGGGAATACACCTTTCCCGAATCCATAAGGATTAATTTGATTTTCATCAGCATCTTTTTCTGACATACCAAGTTCATCTTTTACGGATTGATATTGGGCAGTTCCATAATATGGTTGAACATCTACAACATAAATTTTATGTTCCATATTGTGGCTCTTAACATACGAACGAAGAAGACCTGGGTTTAAACTTCCACAATCGCCGCACTTTGTTCTTTCAAAGTAAATAACAGCGTTTTTCCCGGAATCTTTAATCGAATGATAATCATCTTTTGTTATTAAATAAGAACCAGGTAATCTAACAGTCTCGTCCATGTATTTAGCAAATTTCTTTTCATCATACATAATTTTGCTGTCATCGGATGTGCAGAGAGTTGTTTTTACTTTTCCGTTTTCAAAAATGGCGAATGTGGTGGTGCTACTTGAGACATGATAAAGTTCGTAGCCTGGACCTGCAACATCTTTGATTTGCTCATAAGTTACTCTATAACAAATTAATTTGTTATCAGCGATATATCTTTCAAGATTTGGTCTGAATTCATTCCAACATCCGCAAGTATTTGTGCTTACGACAAGCAAAAAGTTTTCTTTGCCTGAAACAAGTTCATTAAGTTTTTCAATTGTAATCTCAGTTGTTTCTGAAGCGTGAACATCGCCAAAATCAAGTTGGACTCTTGTGTCTTCAACTTTTTTCTTCTTTGAAAGCAGTATTCCAGCAGTAACTCCACCCGCAATTAAAAGGGCAGAACTAACGACTAAAATTGGGATTAAAATTTTGACTGATTTTTTCATTGGAAATCATTATATATTTTTTCGCTATTTTTCTCAACACGAAAATTTTAAGAATATAGAGGGGGAAATCTATGATTACCCCCTAGATATTAGCGCAAAAAATTATTCAAAAAAAGTATTGCAAAACTAGGGGCATTTTTTTATTATTTTTGCGACTTAATATTTTGTTAAGTGTAATTCGCATATTTATTGTTATGGTTATGGAGGGTACTTATGGCATCCAATGAAGTAATTATCTCTTTAAATAATGTCGTGAAGTCATTCGGTGACTTTTT
>JAEEGL010855100.1_pt1 | contig 19553 bp, 15 predicted proteins | sample 9134231 | NCBI WGS metagenome assembly JAEEGL01 (sample SAMN16246548, study PRJNA631951) | gut metagenome | biome: gut microbiome; feature: rumen; material: fiber-attached | host: Bos | place: Iran: Karaj | collected 2018-10 | reverse complement strand
CGTCTCGAGAGCATGGAGGCCAGCGGCCTGCACGAGGGTGACGAGGTCACCGTCAAGCTCATCGAGATTGACAAGAAAACAGGAAAATTCCGCCTGTCGATGCGTGCCCTGCAGGAAAAGCCCGAGGGTTATGACGAGCGTCGCCAGGGTGGTGGCCCCCGTGGTCCCCGCGGCAATGGCAATGGTAACGGTGGCAACCGTGGTCCCCGTCCCAATGGCCCGCGTCCTGGTGGCAACGGTCCTCGCGGTCCCCGTCCCAACGGCCCGCGTCGTCCCCGCCGTGACGACCGTCGCGACGACGAGTAATTTTAGGCATTAGCTATTAGGCATTAGCTATTAGCTTTTAGCATAACAACAAGCGCCGAGGCCCAACGCCCCGGCGCTTGTTTTATCCCCCAAAACCAATAAAACAACACGTTATATTATATGAGGAAAACAAGAAATACAAGAAATACAATGCCATGCCGATGCCAATTTGTACTTATTGTATTTATTGTTTTCCATTTCTTTGTTGTTGTTGTTCGTCCGTTTCGTCCGTGCGTGCACGGGTTTCAAAAAAAATTGCTTGCTTGAGGTGCTTTTTGTGATTTTTGACATGGTGGAACGGTAGCTGGATGTTGTAATTTTGCAGCATCAAAGAAAAAAACCGACTTAAAACCCATTTTTTTATCATGACAACCGCACTCAACATATCCATCGAGCCTGAACTGATGGCGACCATCGCTGGGGCTCTCAAGAACGCTGAACTTGGGCGACTGATGCGTGCCGTCTCGGCCTGCATGAACGGCGAGGAGGCCGAAATTGACCAGCTGCTCAACAATTCGGGGCTGCGACTGGCTTTCTCGTTGCTGCAGCCCGCTGTCGCCGAGGCCAAGCAGCGCCTGGCCACCAACCGCGCCAACGGAGCCCGGGGCGGTCGTCCTCGCAAGCACCCGCTGCCTGATAAAGAGGCGGCAAAACCGGTTTCGACAAAAAAAAGTAAAAAAGAAGACCTTTCCCCCACACCCCCTATAGAAGAAAAAAATAAAAAAAATAATAATATAACTCTCTCTCCACCCGCGTGCGCGGATGAAACGGACGAAACGAATGAAACGAACGAAAAGACCGTTGCTCTGTCGCTGACGGAGGTGCCTGAGCTTGAAACGCTGCAGGAGCAGTTGCTCAAGGAACAACCGTGGCTCGACGAGTTGTGCACGAGACGTCGCATCGGCCAGCAGGACATGGCGATGTATATCATGGACTTTATCGCCTACCTGAGGGAGAGAGATCAGCGCGAGACGCTATCGCGAGCCAAAGTGCACTTTGTCAACCAGTTGCCATATATCATCAAAATCTATAAAACCAAAAACAACCATGAGACACGAAACGCCAAAACCTATCAAGAGTATATTGCCGACCCTGTTGCCCGTCGCCGAGCCGAGCGGGAGTCCCGTCGTCAAGAAGTGTGCCATGCCATCGCCGAAGTTGCAGCAGAAGGTCAATGCCCTGCTGTCGTCCCATTCTGACCTGGCATCCTTCATGCAGGTGATGAATCCCCAGTTGCAGCACACCTGCGCCCAACACGAGGACAGAGCTTTCTTTGGCACCGCCCCCATGCTGGTGACCCTGCGCTACGCCTATCATGACCAGGCCGCAATGATGTGGATGCTGCCGCAACTCTATGACCTGGGGGATTACTGCGGTGTGAAGGAAAAACTCGACAAGGAGCAGATGAAGCAACTGGCCAGAATCATCATCCAGGAGTTCGGTTTCCTCAAGGTGACCGAGGTGATGCTGTTCCTGCACCGTTTCAAGGCGGGGCATTACGGGCGCTTCTACGGTGCGATGGATCCGATGGTCATCATGACTGCCCTGCGCCAGGACTTCATGCAGGAACGCTCGGACGCCATCGACCGTCACGAACGCGCCCAGCGGCAAGCCGAGTGGGATGCCCATTGCCGCCTAGTGGCCAAAGAACGCGCCGAGGCCCGCGCCGCTGGCCGCCCCCTCTACCCCCGTCCACGCGTGGACGAAACGGACGAAACGAAACAACAAAAAAATGAAAAACAATAAGTACAATAAAGACAATGCCATGCGGTGTGCAGCAATCATCAAAAAAACAACTCAAACAACTTTGACCCTAAACTTTAAACTGCGAGCAGCGTGAGCATAAAATGCGGTCTCGGCCCTGTGGCTGGGACGGCTCACGGGAGCGCTTCGTAGTACCTGTCGAGCCACATGTCGCAGTATTCCTTGCGCATGTGGCGGGCCCAGGTGGCCATTTCGCGATGACCCAGCAGGTGCCAGGCTTTGTCGATGCGTCGCCCCAGCGTGACGCCTTCCTTTTCAGAGACGAGGTGGTCAAAGCTGGTGTATGCTTCGAAGTAAATGGGGACATCGACCCAGTAGTAATCCATCTCGAGCAGTCGTTGGGCTGCTGCCCGCCAAAGCCTGATGGCCCTGATGGGGCAGCCTGCCGCCATGCAGATGTCGCCCAGTGCCAGCGCCCTCCGTGCCATCCTGCGCGCGTCCTTATCCTGAGCGATGGACGCTTCCTCGTCAAGGACAATTTGGTTCAACACGCTGAGGTCCGTGATGCGGATGTCTCCATGGGATGTGCAGCTGCACACCTTGACAAAATGCTTTTGTCTTGCCATAACAATCACAATAAGTTAAAGAACGATAGTTTGTTAACTCACTGGAATTGTAGCATATAAAAAAACACAACAATCCCAAGTGGGGCTGCTCATACAGCCGTTTCTTGGGATTGTTGTTAAAATTCTGGCCGCAAAGATAGCAATGCCTCAATCAAACAACCAAATTTTTTACCGAAAAAATTCAGCCTTTGCGAGCCATCCTAAAAATCTTAGCAGAAAGCCTCACTAATCACTAATCTCTAATCCCTAATCTGCGAGCGCAGCTCGCATCTTAGTCGTCCATGCCCAGGAAGCGGCCTGAACCGTCAAAACGCAGTTCAATACCATTGTTGAGCTCTACTTCATAGCCATTGTATTCCTTGTTGATCTTGGTGATGACCGTGTTCTGATAGGAACCCTTCACATGCGAGGCGATAGCCTTGGGGATGAAGAAGGCAGGAACACCTTTCATGGATTCCACTTTTTCCCATTGGTTATTGGCATCAAAGTCGATCTGGGTACCGTCGTTCAGATATACGTCATATTCCAAGCCGCCATGATCGTGATCGGGCTCAACACCAGCGATGGTGGCATTGGGAAAATGCTGCTTGATAAAGGCGGTGATGGCTTCGGGCAATCCTTGGGCTGTCGTAGCGGCAGCATCGGCGGGAGCCGCTTGGGCTTGAGGCTGGGCCATGGTGGAATCTACTGGAGCAGCTTGTACCGGTTGCTCTTGAGTGACAGGCACGACCTGCTGATTGGCATCGTTATTTCCAGAACAGGACCAAAGCGCTAACATGGCAACGCCGATAGACAACATTTTAAGATACATTTTCTTCATTTTTTTTGATATGAATTTTTGTAAATAGATGATGATTACTTGCGGGCAAAGATAGGATAAATTTTGGGAAATCAATTGTTTTATTGTTTTTTATTATTATCAAAGAAAAAAACGTAAATTTGCAGCGTTAGTTACATATTATCAATAGCTATCTATATGAAGAAAATTATCCTTTCAGGCATTTTTGCCTTAGTTTTATTGATGACGGGTTGCTCCGACAAGCCAGTTGTTCCAGCCCAGTTGCCGCAACAAATCACCGCGTTCATCCAGCAGAACTTCCCTGGACAGTCCATCTCATTTGCTAACAAGGACCTTGAAATTACAGGCTGGAAGTATGATGTCGTGCTTGCCGACGGCACCCAGATTGATTTTGACACCGACAAGATGTGGGACAAGATCCAGTGCACAATGAGCAATCCTGTGCCCACCGCATTGATTCCCGCACCGATTGCCACTCACTTGCGGACCAACTTCCCCGATGCCATGATTCTGAAGATTGACAAGGAGCGTTTTGGCTATGAGGTTGAGTTGGCTAACGGCCTGGAGCTGAAGTTTAATCAGCAGGGGGCTCTGATGGAAGTGGACGATTGATGCTCGCTGATTAGAGATTAGTGAGGCATCAGCCTCTTGAGTACTGACTATAAACTAAAAATTATTAAACCGATATTTATGAAGAAGATTAAGTATTTACTGTTGATGGCTATGGTCATGACCATGAGCCTGACGATGAGTGCCGATGACGATGACCGTGTGATCACCTATGATCAGCTGCCTCAGGCTGCACAGACTTTCCTCAAGCAGCATTTTGCCAAGAAAGTGCCTCTGGTGGTGACTGCCGATTGGGACGATTTCACCATTCGCTATGAGAGCGGTGAGAAGATTGAGTTTGACAGGTCGGGTAACTGGAAGGACATTGAGTGCTATAACAGCAAGGTTCCCGCTGATGCTGTACCAGCTCAGATCAGCAGCTACATCAGCCAAAACTATCCTGGTAAGTCCGTCATTAAACTGGAGCGCCACCGCAGCGTGTATGAGGTGAAGCTCAACAACGGCATGGAGATTGAATTTAACCGCAATTTCCAGGTCATCGACGTCGATTTCGACGATTAATACTAAAAGGCATTAGGCTTTAGGTGTTAGGCTTTAGCGAAGATTCGCCACCTGACACCTAAGGCCTTTAATATAAACCATGGAAATTAAAGCAGCATATCGTCGATTCAGGCAGTGGCAGTTGAACCCATTTGACAATGAGTTCGCGTCCCAGGAAACTAATTCATGCTGTAACTGCGGGCATGACTTTGTGGGTAACTTTTGCCCCTATTGCTCGCAGAAGCAGGGCTTGGGTCCCATCACATGGAAAAGCGTGTGGCACAGTATTGCCGAGGTGTGGGGCATGCATTCCCGCTCGATGCCCTTCACACTGCTGCAACTCTTCTTGCGTCCTGGGTATTTCATCAGCGACTATATCAACGGCAAGCGGCAGGTTAGTTTTCCGCCCGTCAAGATGCTGGCTGTTATTGCCGTGCTGGGTGTGCTGGTCGATTTGTTGACAGGTGCCATCCACGGCATGTTTCAGACTAGCGCTGGAGACAAAATGGCCTACATCACTAATGTGTTTGCCTGGTTGAATGTCCATATCAACGGTGCGTTCCCGCCGCCGAGCGATTACCTGAGCAAAATGCTTGACTGGCTGAATAGGCACCCCGATGTGCTTTCCTTGGTCATGCTCTCCTTCTTGATTATTCCCAACTATTTCATCTTCCGTTTTGCCCCACGCAATCCGCATCACACCATTCCGCAGGGTTTCTTCATTCAAGTGTTCAGTACAGTAGTATTTTTGATTCTGAACATGCTCTACGACATCACTGGCTTGGGATGGCTTGTGTTCCTTCTTGGCGCGGTGCTGGTTTTCGCCACCTACAAGCAGCTCTTCGGCTACAGCGTGTGGGGCACCCTGTGGCGTGTGATCATGTCGTTTGTTTGTGCCATTACCTTATGGTCTATCCTGTTAAACGCCAGCTATGGCATTCATCTGCTGCGAGAGGACCAATTCGAAGTAGCCAAGGGCTTTTTCCTCAACATTCCCATTGCCCTGATGATTGTCGGCGTTATTCTTTTGTTCTGCTATTTCATTGGCAAGCCCAGGAAGAGAAAGCAAGCTGCGCTGGCTGATTAATGATTAGAGATTAGAGATTAGTGAGGTGCGTGCACGCGTGTACGAAACGGACGAAACGAATTTAGGCATTAGGCGTTAGGCGTTAGGCATTAGGCGTTAGGCGTTAGCTGGCGGATGCTCATTTCTAACTCCTAACTCCTGACTCCTAACTCCTGACTTCTAACTCCTGACTTCTAACTCCTGATGTGTTGTCATGCGGCGGTAGAGGGTGATGCCCAGCAGGGGCAGGGCGGTGCCCACGATGGTGTAAAGAATCCAAAAGGGGTCGGTGGCGCTGTTCTCGTGGATGACCATGTGGCAGCCGATCTGGCCCCAGTCGAGACCGTAGTACCAGATTTTCAAGGCCGAGACCAGCTTGAAGGAAATGATGTGGAACACAAAGATATAGAGTGTGTTGTTGCCGCAATAGACCAGGAAACGCTTCACGATGCCGTCATGGCGGTCAAGCCATGAGGAGAGGTGATGCAGCATCAGGAAACCGATGGCCCCAGTGAGGGGTAGGGTGGCAACGGTGCACATCTGCACCTTGAGCGCCATCCCCTGGAAGCCAAGAGCGGCACCGCCCATCAGCAGTCCGAAATAAACCAACGTCAGTGCCCAATGCTCACTGATGCGGCTCTCATGGCGCCGATACAGCACGCCCAGGGCAAAGAACAGCACACCCCAGCACTCGCGGATGCCGCCTTGGATGATGGTGGCGATGTTCAGGTGGTTGGCGACCTTGAACCAGGCAAAGCCCACAGCAAGCACGGCAATCACCACGGGCACGGTGTCGTGGTTGAGCCATTTGCGGCGGTTGTAGAGCAGCAGATACAGCACCAGGAAGACGATACTGGAAACCAGCAATGCCCTGAAGAACCAAAATGCGCCCGCCAGGAACTCATCATAGCCACCCATCGAGAAGACAATGTGGACCAGCCGTTGCCAGAACTGGAACCAGGTGTAAGGGTGGGTGACACCGCCGTCCCAGTTGCCGAACTGCTCGTTCATCAGCCCGATTTTGAAGAACAGGTTGTGCAAGATGAGGAAAAACAGGCTCCACTTGACAAACGGCACATACAAACCCTTGAACCGCTTCACGCAGAAGGTCCACGGGTCGCCCAGGTACTTCTTGTCAAAGAAATAGCCTGCCGCGATAAAGAACACGGGCATGTGGAACAGGTAGATGAAAGTCATGATGAGGGTAGGCCCCTCGGTGTGACCAGCGCACATCAAAATGATGGCGATGGCCTTGCAAATCGACATGGTGGTGTTGTCGCGTTTCATGAGCAGAGGTTTTTCATTGGTTTTCCATCATCTCGTTAATGGAGACAAAGCGGTAGCCCTTCTTCCCCAGGTCCTTGATGAGGGCTGGCAGACGGTCATAGAATTTCTCGGGACGGCGCTCGTCGGTGCCGAAGTGAATCATCAGCAGGTGGCCGTTGAGCGTCTTTTCGCGCTCGCAGCGCATGATGCGGTCCCACAGCCAGCGGTTGTCGCGGTAGGGGTTGCCGCCCGTGATGCCGGGATAGGTGTAATCCATGCTGCTTGAGGTGCCGGGCGTGAAGTTGATGAGCTGCAGCCCCATCTCGCGCGCCCAGGCCGCCACGGTGGCGTTGTGCCACTCATAGGGCGGGATGAACCAGGGTGCCTGTTGCGGTGTGATGCCATAGTCGGCCAGCCGCGCATAGCTGCGGCGGATATCGTCCGTGAACTGCTGTTTGGTCACCAGCAGCGAATCTCGCTTTTCCCACGCGCAATACAGCAGATGGCCGTCGCTGTGGCTGCCCACATAGTGGCCGTCGTCGACGAGCCGCTGCACCACCTCGGGGTAGAGTTCAAAGAACTGGCCCGTGAAGAAGAAACCAGCCTTAATGCCGTTTTTCTTGAGGGTTGAGATGATGCGTTCGGCCCCGTCGGCACGGTCGTCGGCGGTGAAGACGAGACAAATCTGCTTTTGAGTCGTGTCGCCACGCACGATGGCACCCTGGTCCCAACGGAAATTGCCGCTATCGCCCTTACCCTCCATCTCATAAAAAGAGAAGGGGAAGGTGAGCGAAGCGGTGCCGTCCATGGTGGGCTCGTTGGTGCTGTAGTCGTGGGTGTTGTCGTGGTAGACCACGTCGCCAGGTTGGAACATCTCATAGGTGTTGCCCTCGATGTTGAGCATGTCATCGGCGAGGTTCACGCCCTTGAGGCTGTTGAAGATGGTGGCATAGACGGGACCGTCAACCAAGCCGCCCGTGGGCAGACCCACGCGTTCCATGACGAAGTTGCTGTGTGTGGCATGGGGCCAGGTGCCACCACGCGGAAGTTCCACAATCATGCTTGTGCCCCACGGATTGCAGCCCAGCAGCCAGTCGCGCAAGGCGGCCTCCATCTCCTCGAACTGGCGGTCGCCCGTCAGCTGGCGGTAAAGAATGCACTGGGTGAGCAGCGCCGTGGTGAGGTTGTTGCTGCACCAGATGCCCGGCACGCCCCACATGAAGGGGTTACCAGTTTCCTGGGCGCGTTGCTGCACCCGCTCGATGCCAGCCTTGATGTTGCGGATGAACTCGGCCTGCAGGCGTTGGTTGCCGGTGGCTTGTTGCGCCACACGCACATGCCCCATGTTCATGAAGGGGTACCACTGGTAGTGGCGTGCACTGTCGGCGCCCATCCAAGGCGTGACGGGTTCGCGACGGCCATATTCCACCGCTTGGGTCAAGTATTGCGTTTCGCCAGTCATGCGGTAAAGTTCAATGGCGCCCAGCTCCATATCGTCCACCCAGTTGTCCTCCTCGTAGATGTAGGGCGAGACCACGCTCACCGTTTGGGTATTACCGGGCTTGTCGATGCCCAGCTGATAGGCATCGGCGGCTTTGGCGCCTATTTTGGCGGCAAACTCGGGATAATAGGGTGCCAGCACTTCGGCTCCCAAAGCGAAGTCACTCGCGAACTTGCCCGCCGTGCTTGCCGCACCCATCGTGGCGTTCATGAACTTGCCCCGTTGCTGAGGCTTGCCGTCAACGAAATAGACGGGACGCCCGTTGTTGGGGCCCCAGCCATAGTCGGCAGGGTCGTCTTTTGGCAGTTTCATGCCGATGTGGTCGCGGTCATCGGCAATCTGATTATAGAGCTCGCCTGGGGCTGGATTCATCTTGTCAAGCCACGTCAGGCCCCAATAAATCTCGTCGATGATATCAGGAATGCCGTTGGCGCCCTTCAGGCCGTTGGCTTGGTGGTGGTCGCCGAAGGCCTGCGGGCACTGCTGCCAGGCAAGCATCATCTGGTAAATGGCATTGGCGCTGGTCGAGGTGTATTGCAGCAGGTCGGCAGCATCGTGCCAGCCGCCGCGCACGTCAATGTGCTGGCCCTCTTTGTCGGGATGGTAGCGCACATAGGCGTCCTTGACGTGGCAACTGTCACGCTGGAAGGGGTTGAAACCGCACCGTTGCTGCCGCATGTAGTTGAGCACAAAATCGGCAGTGCCGTCCCACACACGGCTGTTGATGGGAAACACAGGGGACTCGATGCCCGCTGCCACGATGCGGTAAGCCCCATCGCCGTGGAAATTGCTGAAATCGAGCCGCCAGGTCGCCCGCATCTGCCCCCACGGTCCCATCTCACGAACGGCAGTAGAGCGGAATGCCGTCTTGCCGGTAAAGGCATCCACAAGGACAAATTCGGTGATTGTGGCTGCGTCTTGGCTCATGAGCACAGCCACCTTTTTCGCATCGGGCAGATAGCCCAACTGGTTGATACGGATCCATCCGGCAGCGTTGGCCAACATCGCCATGGCCACCATCATCACGGTGATTATTGTCAGTCTTTTCATCTCTAGAACAGTTATCGGGTTGGCATCACAGGTAATAAGCCCCGCCGCCCCACGACAACAAAAGTACAAAAAAATCACATCCTGCTCAAACATATCGGCTAAACGAGTGCTGAAAAGGCTTTTTGGGCGGGCATTTGCGTTATTTAGCGGGGATTTAATGTTTTTTTAGAGGATAAGGTGTTACCTTTGTTGCCTGAAAATTAGTAAAGACTATGTTACTGAGCAAGATATTGATGCAAATTCCTGTGGCGCCCCCCGACACGGTGGCTGCCAACAAGATACAAGAGGCAACCAATGCGGTAACCGCTCAGGTGGACTCGCTGGCCAACAAACTTCATCCCGACTCGATTGCGGCAATGACACCCGGCAAACTTGTGGACCAGTTCAAGTATCTGGACCTGGGCGCGTTGGTGACCTCGCTGTCGAGCCAGATCATCTCGTTGGGCCTGCGCATCCTGGCTGCGATTGCGGTTTTCTATATCGGCAAGTTCATCATCAACAAAATCTATAGTGTGGCTCGTGCCGTGATGGTGCGCAAGGATTTTGACCGTTCGCTGGTGTCGTTCCTGCTGTCATTCATCCGCATCACGCTGCTGTTCCTGCTCATCATCACCGTCATCGGCGTGCTGGGCATCGAGACCAGCTCGTTCATCGCAATCTTTGCCAGTGCCGGTGTGGCCATTGGCATGGCGTTGAGCGGCACGTTGCAGAACTTTGCCGGTGGTGTGCTCATCCTCTTGCTCAAGCCCTACAAGGTGGGCGATTACATCGAGTTCGGTGACTTGAAGGGCACCGTGCGTGAGATTCAGATTTTCAACACGGTCATCAATACCTACAATAACGATCGCATAGTCATTCCCAACGGCGGCTTGGCCACCAGCTCGCTGAAGAACTTCAGCGCCGAACCCTACCACCGTGTGGAGTGGCGCGTGGGCATCACCTATGGCGACGATGTGGAAAAGGCCCGCAAGATTGCACTCGACATCCTGGCTGCTGATGGGCGCATCGTCCACACCGATGCCGATGTCAAGGAAGAAGAGCAGCCCGTTGTTGAGGAAACTCACGAGAAAGAAGAGGAGAAGATGCCGTGGTGGAAACGCCTGTTCCACTGGCACCGCCGTCGCACCGAGGAGCTGCGCGAGGAACATGAGGCACGTTTGGCAGCCTTGTTGCCCAAGCCCAACTACTCGCCCAGTGTGAATGTCGAGAGCCTGGACGAGAGTCAAGTGACCCTCATCGTGAGAGCCTGGACAGAAATCGCCAACTACTGGGACGTGCTGTACAGCGTGAACGAACAGATATACAAGCAGTTCCCGCAGCATGGCCTCCACTTCCCGTTCCCGCAGATGGACGTGCATGTGAGGAATTAGGTTTTAGGCTTTAGGCATTAGGCTTTAGTTTTTAGAGAAGATTCAGTTGATTTTTTAATCGTGTGCTGATGCTCAAGAATAGAAGAATTGTTTTAGTTGCGTTGTTTGTCTTGGCTGTCGTGGGGCAGGCGAGGGCACAGGTGGTGAATTCCATCGGTGAGGAGAACATGAAGGTGGAACGTGGCCTGAAACCGCAAGAGAAGAAGGCTGAATCGCCCTTTATCGCCGACTTGGACACCGAGACACCTTATTTCCAATGTGTGGACTCGGCCCAGACCTATATCTATAGCCATGACTGGCCCGCAGCCGAGCAATGGCTGCTCAAGGCTTTCAAGACTGACCCCGACAATCCGTCTAACTCGATGGTGTTGAGCAACATCGCCACGCTGCAACGCTATCAGGGGAAACTCTCCGAGGCGGTGAAAAACTACTCCCTGGCCCTTGACATGACGCCCCATGCTGTGACCTTGCTGCTGAACCGTGCAGCCCTGTATGTGGAGATGGACAGCATTGTGCGAGCGATTGATGATTATGAGCGTGTGTGCGAACTCGATATGTATAACACCGAGGCCCGCTATTCCCTGGGCGTGCTGGCGATGGAACAAGGCGATAGCAAACGCGCCGAGGACCTCTTCAATGAGATCAAGCGCATCAACCCCAATTCGGGCCTTTACCATGAGGGTATGGGTCTGTTGCACAAGAGGAACGGCAATCACGCGCGCGCAGCCGAACTTTTCACCCAGGTCATCAAGGTGCAGCCCAGTTCCCAACTGCTGGCCCACCGTGCCGACTGCTATCTGGCCATGAAAAAACTCAACGATGCCGAGGCTGATATCCGCACCGCTCTTGAGATGACCCCCGACGATCCTTTCCTGTATGTCCTGCGCGCCAAATTGAATAAACTGCGTTTCCAGCGCGACGACATGAACCGCGACATCGACACTGCAGTCTCCCTGGGCCTTTCCCGCGACTACATCACCAAATCCCTCAACAAGTAGAGATGGTGCGGGGGGCGTCAGTGGGTAACGACGATTTTAGAGGTTGATGTGCTGCCGTCGTCATAGGTGGTCACTTTCAGGTTGACACCATCCCATGGCTGTGAATTGTGCATGCCTGCCAGGTTGAGGTATTCCACCTTGACCACTTTTTTATTATCGGCGTCTATATCGTTGATTGAAGCGGTCATACCCACTGGCAAGTGCTCGTTGAACCATTCGATATTGGCAAGCAGTGACGTTTTCAACCTGTTGGTCCTATCTTGGAGGGTTTCTTGGCTGGTGTAATGCCATCGGGCTTTATCTTGTTCGTAGGCAAGTCCACACAACAGGATGTGCTCATCGATATAATCCATCCACGATTGTACCTCATGGGGATAGAATTCGCTCCATGCGCTTCTCACGGCTCTGCAGAAATCCTCGTCTTTGATCAGTTCGCCAATCCAGTGGGGAATGAAACCGTAAGAGGTTTTCATTCTGAAGGTGTAGTCGGTTTTCAGTCGTTGGTTGCAAGCCAGGTCCCACAATGGTCCTGCCACCCATCGGGCGCTGTCGGTCCAGTCTTTGTGGAGATAGAAACTGCCATGAAAACCGTCGCTATTGTCAAGCACCTCTTGAATGATGAAATAGCGCGCCATGGCATCCACATCAATCTGTTGTTCCCAGGTGCTGTGGATTTTATCTTCTTCATAGATGGCGGTGTTTATTGCAGTGAATTCGTCAGTCAACCATTCCTCTTGTGATCTGGAGAGGGAATCTGGTGAGTGGTAGGTTATTCTCAAAGTCCAATTGTCATTTTCCGGGATGCGTATCTGGTTGGGGTCAGCGTAATTGTCCACTTCCACAAGCCATCCATAGGGAATAGAGTACATATCATGATTCCAGTTTGGCTGTTCATAGATGTCGAGACGGTTTTTGCCGATGCGGTTGGTCTCGGTGAGCAAGTAGAGGCCGATGTAATCCCCGTTGAGCACCACTTCCAAGGGTTTGGTCGACGGTGTCCAATCCATGCCCATGACATTACCCAGTTGCATGCCTGCGACAGTGGGCTCATAAAACTTGAGTAAAGCCCAATGCCTGTGCTTTTTCATCCCAAGCAATTTGGTCTTTTCGGCAAGCTTGATTTTGTAGGGCTTCTTGTCTGCTTTCCAGGACGAATTGCCTCTTCCGCGAATTTCCAGGTCCATAGGTTCGGCTTCAGAGCCTACATTGTTGTCGGGATTCTGGTCGTCGATAATGTAATAAGTTCCGGGGATATATTGTGTTTTGGAGGTGACGGGCTGGTGGCCTTGGGTTTCGATGTGCATCACCGGCAACGTGCCGGTTTGTGCGCTCATCGTGTGTGTGATGAGCAACATGACAATGATCAATGCCATTTTCCCGATTATGAGATGCTTGGTTTCTAATGGGCTCATGATGAGGGTGTTATGTGAGGTTCTGTAAAATCGTTTTTAAGCCATGACAAGGTAGGGACGGGTAGCAGCCCCTCCGCAACCTTCTTGTCATGCTTGCAAAATTACAGTATTATCTTCAAATTCAGTTCACTATCCTTGTATTTTAAATAAAAATCTTGGTTTTCAATCGTCGATACCTGTCAGCGGCAAAACCTTGATTGTTTCCTTTTCATCGTGGCGGTGTCAAGAGAATTGTGTACCTTTGCACTCACGATGAGAAAGAAGAAAAAGGATATTCCGGTAATTGAGAATTTTGAGATTACGGGTGTGGCGGCCGAGGGTAAGAGCCTGGGTCGCTGGAACGACCTGGTGGTGTTTGTGCCGTTTGGCGCTCCCGGTGATGTGATTGACCTGAAGATCGACCGCAAGAAGCACAGCTTTGCCGAGGGGCATATCGAGCGCCTGGTGAAACCGAGCGAATTGCGTGTGGAGCCGATGTGCGAGCACTTCGGGCTGTGCGGTGGCTGCAAGTGGCAACATCTGCCCTATGAATACCAGCTGCAATGCAAACAACAGCAGGTGGTGGATGCCATGGAGCGCATCGCCAAGGTGCCCATTCCCGCTATCAACCCCATCCTGGGCTCGGCGGTGACAACCCATTACCGCAACAAACTGGAATTCACTTTCTCGAACAAGTGCTGGCTCACGCGTGAGCAGCTTGATAGCGGTGCCGAGTTCCCCGACCGCAATGCGGCAGGCTTCCACATTCCCGGAGCCTTTGACAAGGTGCTGGATATCAAGCGCTGCTGGCTGCAGGACGATATCAGCAACGAGATGCGACTGTTCATCCGCAATTTGTGTGTCGAAAAGGGCTACAGTTTCTACGACATCCGTGGTCAGCAAGGCTTCATTCGCATGACCATGACCCGCACCGCCAGCACTGGTGAGGTGATGGAGGTCATCGTGTTCGGGCAGGACGACCGTGCTGCCATCGAGGACGTGATGAGCGCCGTGCGTGACCGTTTCCCGCAGATTACCTCGCTGCTCTATGTGGTCAACCTCAAGGTCAATGACTCGTTGGCCGACCAGGAGTTTGTGACCTACAGCGGTCGTGATTATATCGAGGAGGAGATGGAGGGCTTGAAGTTCCGCGTGGGGCCCAAGTCATTCTATCAGACCAATTCGCGCCAGGCCTATGAACTCTACAAGGTGGCGCGCCGCATGGCGGCCCTCACTGGGGATGAACTGGTCTATGACCTCTACACTGGCACGGGCACCATCGCCAACTTCGTGGCCCGCCAAGCCCGTCAGGTCATCGGCATCGAGTATGTCCCCGAGGCCATCGAGGATGCCAAGCTCAACTCCCGCGTCAACGGCATCGAGAACACCTTGTTCTATGCTGGCGACATGAAGGATGTGCTCACCGACGACTTTATTGCCGAGCACGGCCGTCCCGAGGTGATGATCATCGACCCGCCCCGCGCTGGCATGCACGAGGACGTGGTCAAGGTCATTCTCAATGCCGAGCCACAGCGCCTTGTCTATGTGAGCTGTAATCCCGCCACCCAGGCGCGCGACATCGCCATGCTCGATGAGAAGTATCGCGTCGTGGAAATCCAGCCCGTGGATATGTTCCCCCACACCCACCACGTCGAGAACGTCACCCTGCTGGAGAAAAAATAAAGGTGTGGCACCTTTTGTCGTGTCCACACCTCTATAGTGATGGTTGTTGGGGCGTTCAGCAAACCTTTGTCAGGCTAAAGATTGCAGAAGCAATCAGAGTCATGATAGCAATAATCGCAGACATTGTTGTAACTGTTTTAATTGTTAATGATCCTTTCCGGGACCGTAATCTTTTTACCTTTTTTTACATCTATACCTGCAAAAATCGTGCCGAAACCAGTCACTTGTGAGAAAATGGTTAGCGAATAGTGCTTTACAGCTGCTGTATTTGTCATCATACCAATGGCCATGAACCGAGTGCAATAAGAAGCACTACCGAAAACCATTAAAAACGATGATTCACTACCAAGTGTCATAAACTCATGAAATAAAAAATTCTATCTTTGTGCCACAATGAACAATGCTGCGTAAAGTGCTTATTTCTTTAATAGAGTAGGGTGTCGATAGCCAGCAGTTTCATTTGCTTTCACAATGAACCGCAAACAGATATATACCGCGATAGTGGCCTTGATGGTGGCGATTGCCGCTCAAGGCACTCGTGTGGCATATACAATGGATGAATACAAACGCTGGGCTAAACTCTCCACCAATGAATTGATGCGCAGCGGTCAGCATTTTCTGCAAGATAAGGGTTTGGTAGACAGTGCGTTGGTATGCTATGCCGTGGTGTCAAGACGTGAGGGTAAAGCAAAGGACCGCGATGAACAGAAAAAGATAGTTAAAGCATACAATAATCTGGGATTCATCTATGCCGCCTATTATTATGACTATCAGAAGGCTTATGAGAACGTTGACCACTCGTTGGAATTGTGTAAACAATATGGATTTGAGGACTATCTGGCCTACGGTTACCTCAATCTGGCTTCAATATTAGACAGCCGCAATGATTTGTACGGTGATGATGCGATGTCAACCGAGGCCTTGGAAAACAACAAGTTGGCGTTTGACTATGCCGTGAAGGTTCAAGAATGGAATGTGGCGGTGACAAGCATATTCAACATGTTGAATATGATGCGTGAAAAGGATGATATCCAATTGATTAAACCTGAACTTGACCATTTCAAGAGTCTCGCACTGAACGACAGTGTCGAGATGTTGCAGTGCACTCGCATGTTCTGCGAGGGTTTGGAAGCCTATTTTGATGGCCATTATTCCCAAGCATTGAAATGCTATGAGCAGATGGAAGTTGAGGCTCAGCGCCTTATGACCAATCGCCAGCAGTGCATCATCAAGGCTGTGCAACAAAAAAGTATGGTGTTGCTTGCCTTGAAACGCTATGACGACGCCTTTGCCTGTCTCCAGCAGATTGAAAAAATCGCCCAAGAGCAAAAATTACAGAGTGAGCTCATTGATGTTTATCGGTCTATGACTCACTTCTATTCAGCGACAGGTAATCAGCAACTGGCCGCCAAAATTGAATATAAGTATCTGAAAGCCAGGGATGAGTTTATTCACAAAAGCCATGTCGAAAAGCTAGAGAAGTCTAGGTTTTTGAATGAGATGCGTCGTGTCAATGAGCAGGTGGAGGAGATTCAGGCCAAGCATGAACGTGCGCATCAGCTGTTGCTCATGATGAGCATGATTGCCGCTATCATCTTGGTTGCCCTGGTGTTGCTTGTGCGCAGCTATATCAAGCAACGCAACTATATCAGGCACCTGTATGAGAAAAACGTGCAGTTGCTCGATCAGCCAGAAACGGTTCATCACCCCATCCCCCACGAGGCTGAGACACAAGAGGAAACGGTTCCGAAGTATCAGGGTATGCTTGACCAGGAGAGCAAGGATCGCCTTTTTGACCAAATCAAGCAGGTGATGGATGACGTCTCAATCATTTGCCAACCTGATTTCTCATTGCAACAGTTGGCCGAGCATGTGGGTAGCAACTATAAGTATGTGTCACAGGTGGTCAATGAATGCTATGGCAAGAGTTTCAAACAGGTGCTCAACGAACAGCGCGTGCGCGAGGCTTGTCGCATCCTCAATGACACCGACCAGTCATCTCACTTGACCATCGAGGCCATTGCGGCCGACCTGGGTTTCAATTCCCGCAGCAATTTCACCGTCACGTTCAAGCGCATCACGGGTATCTCGCCATCAGACTTCATGAAGATGGCTAAGGAAAAATAGAATCGTCACCCGAGGCATGATTCACTGAAACATGCCCATCAATACTGGGTTTTTCGTTCTGTTTCACTGAAACAGAACACGGCCAAAGGGCATTTTCTTGGAAAAGAAGATGCCCTGCTCTAATTTTGTGGTATCAAATATCGGCGCTAATGGCAGCCTGTTCACGGTACAGCCGACATTACCATCCCGCTAACCCAAATTATTAACTATACTTCTAATTAAAATTCTTTATTTATGAAAAAGTTATCTCTACTTTTGGTCTTAACGGCCCTTGTGTTTAATGTGACAGCCGGTGTTCAGGTGAAGTCTCATCGTCCGCTCACCGATTACCGTTCACTCACTCCTCAAGAGGAGATGGCTGCAGGCAACAGCCTCAACCTGGCCACCGTTCAGGCTGGCGCCAAGGACGAAGTGCCGACTGTGATCTCGGAGGTCCCCGAGGGTGATCTCAAGACTTATTATCGCACTGGTGGTTATATCTATCACAAGTTCCTTGAAACAGGAATCACCGAATTTGAAGATGTCATGAATGTTGTCTTTGCCGAAGGTGGCAAGGTTTACATCCAAAATCCCATTACCACGCTCACTAACGGCAATTGGGTGGAGGGCACCTATAACCAGGAGACTGGCATCATCAGCATTCCTACAGGCCAGTGTGTTTCATGGATGGCCCAATACGGCTATGGCGGCCTGCTGGTGTGGGGCCACACCTGGTATGAGCAGATTGACTGGGACTATGACTACGACGAACCCGTATATTGGCTCTATGGCGCCTACGACCCCGATGTGACCGAAATCCGCTACCAGGTTGAGGGCAACACCATCACGCTGCTCGACGGACAGGGCGACGTGTGGGCTCCCTATCCCGAGTGGGGTAACACCACAGGGCCTTGCCTGATATACACCGACAATCATGAGTGGGCCAATGTGCTGCAGTTCAGCACAGTTGCAGTCCTCAATGACGAGGGCCCCATCATTCCTGCTAATCCTACTGCCGACGAGTGGTATGACTGCGGTAATGACTGGGCAACCAGTAAATTCTATTTTACCCTGCCCACCACCGATGTTGAGGGTAATCCCCTTGATCCCACTAAGCTGAGTTACAGTATCTTCCTTGATGATGACCAAATCTTCACCTTTGAGTATTGGGACTATGACTATGACATTGAGGATGACATGACCGAGATACCTTACAGTATTTACTCCGACGGCTATGACGTTACCGACCACATGATTTACATCTATGGCACTAACAACAGTTACTGGCCCCTGTTCACTTGGCGCATAGGTATCCAGGTTTACTACACCGACCATGGTGTCAAGACTGCCAGCGACATTGTTTATCTTGAGGTGTTCCCCAGCCCGGAAACTGCTGTCGGCGAGATAAATGCCATCAAGACCGTTGATTGTGTTCGCTACTATAACATGGCAGGTCAGGAAATGGCTCAGCCTAGCGGCATGACCATCCAGGTGACCACCTATAGCGATGGGTCGAGCACTACAGTCAAGATCATGAAGTGAATCAATCATTATAGGAGTTAATAATTATCTAAATCTTTTTACATCATGAAGAAATTCTTATTCTTTACCGTCCTCATCTTTGCTGCCATGCAAGTGACGGGTGCTAATGTGGACTTGGCTACCGCAAAGGCTACCGCTCAACAGTATGCAGTGAGCAAGATGACCAAGGGCCAGCTGGTGGCCCCCTCGTCTGTTGATGTCAAACTGGTCAAGCAGGAGATGAACTCCGAGCAGCCTGGCACAGCAGTGTACTACATCTTCAACACCAACGATCATTTCATCATCATTTCGGGTGATGACCGTGCCAGGACCGTGCTCGCTTATGGTGACCGTCCCATCGGCGACATTAACCGTATGCCTGCCAACATGAAGTACTGGCTGGGCATCTACAAGCAGGAACTTGAATACCTGCAGGCCCATCCCGAACTGCAGGCCGATCAGTCGCTCAATGCCGTTCCCACGAGGGGTGTCAGCATCGAGCCGCTGCTCACGGCCATGTGGGATCAGCAGGAGCCTTACTACAACCACTGCCCGGTGTATAACGGCCAGTTGTGTGTGACGGGCTGCCCCGCCACCTCGTTGGCGATGGTGTTCTACTACTGGAAATTCCCCGTGGGCCCTGTGCCCGCTGTGAATGGCTATAACAACTATAGCTACGGTTTCCAGGTTGAAGCTTTGCCCGGAACGACCTTTGACTGGGAGAACATGATCGACGATTACAGGTCTGGTTATACCGAGGCTCAAGCCGATGCAGTGGCATGGCTCATGCGCTACATCGGCCAGGAGGAGCAGATGAATTACACTCCCACGGGCAGCGGCGCCTATGGCAGCGACATCCTGCGTGCCGTCAAGTTCTTCGGCTATAACAGCGAGACGGCTGAGATATATTACAAAAACTCCTATAACAACAACACGTGGGCTGCCATGATTCAGGAGGAACTGGTCAACAACCGACCCATCGTGTATTGCGGCTATGACAGTAATGCCGGAGGCCATGCCTTCAACGTTGATGGTTATGACGCTTCAGACGACACT